>Ga0160437_1000274_pt1 | contig 28168 bp, 21 predicted proteins | sample HID1975I_E0MG_FD_108227 | JGI IMG/M metagenome (GOLD analysis project Ga0160437, IMG submission 108227) | Enriched soil microbial communities from UW Madison campus, WI, USA - HID1975I_E0 MG | ecosystem: Environmental > Terrestrial > Soil > Unclassified | place: USA: Madison, Wisconsin... | reverse complement strand
GGCACCAAGTGGGAACTCGGTGAATTCACGCTCGGCGTGATCGCCGCGGGCGGATATTCCAACAAGACCCAGACCAAGGCGATCACGCAGCAGCGCGCCCAGGGCCTGACCGCCGACCCGAACCAGCTGTTCGAAAACTTCCAGGCGGTGAACACCGACAACCGCGTGGTCGCCAACGGCCTGCTCGGCCTCGGTCTCGAATGGGGCGAGAACTCGGTCCGCTGGACCAACGTCTACATCCACGACACCGACAAGCACGCCAGCCTCCGTCTCGGCAAGCGGGAGAACAACCCGAATGCCGATTACATGGAGCAGACGACGGCCTGGTACGAACGCCAGCTGATCGACACCCAGTTCGTCGGTGAATTCCACCCCGCCGACAACACCGAGATCGACCTGCGCGCCGGTTACGCGAACTCGAAGCGCCTCGCGCCCTTCGAAATCAACGCCGAGTACCTGCGCACCAACACCGCGACCGACGATTACGGCAACGACTTCGTCAACCGTCTCGGCAACGGCAACCAGGACCCGACCACGATCACCTTCTCGCGCCTGAACGAGGATGTCTGGTCGGCCGGTGCCGACGTTTCGCATCAGTTCTCGCCGGGCTGGACGGGTACGGTGGGCTATGCCTACCAGATCAACACCCGCACCAACACGCGCCGCTCGTTCTCGATCTACGCGAATGGCGACCAGACGCAGATCTCGAACTTCGGCCTGCTGCGTCTCGACGTGCTGCTCCAGCCGGGTACCTGGTACCTGCAGGACAACGGCGTCAACTACGGCCTCGAACTGCGCGAACCGGATGCCAGCACGGCCCAGTTCGACTCGCGCCTGCTCAACCACGCCTTCTACGGCAAGCTCGACGGCAGCCTGACCGACGCGCTTTCCTTCGATCTCGGCGTGCGCTGGGAATATGCCAAGGAATCGACGATCCTGCGCCCGATCGGCCAGCCGGCGACCAAGGCGACCGACCTCAAGAACGAATACTTCCTGCCTGCGCTCACCCTCACTTACGAGATCGAGCCCGGCATGCAGGTTCGCCTGAACGGTTCGAAGACGATCGCGCGCCCGCAGTTCCGCGAGCTGCTCTATCAACCCTACTTCGATCCGGACACCAACCGCACCTATCAGGGCAACCCGTTCCTGATCGACAGCCAGCTCTACAACGCCGAAGCCCGCTACGAGTGGTACTTCGATCGTGACCAGCGCGTGGCCCTGGGCGCCTTCTTCAAGCGGATCGACAATCCGATCGAATCGTTCCTGACCGGCACCGAAACCTTCGTCACGTCCTATGCGAACGCGCCGAAGGCAGACCTCTACGGCGCCGAATTCGAAGTGCAGAAGTACGTGCCCCTGGAAAACATGGGCAAGTTCTTCGAAACCCGCCGCCTGCTGCTGCTCGGCAACTACACCTTCACCAAGTCGAAGCTGAAGGTGCAGGACGGCGACACCGTGCGCATCTACGGCGCCGGCACGGGCACCTCGCTGGCCACCGACTACTTCCGCGACGGCGCGCCGCTCACGGGCCAGTCGGAGCACATCGCCAACGTGCAGATCGGCCTGGAGGACACGGCCAACCTGTCGCAGCAGACGATCCTGTTCAACTACGCCAGCAAGCGCGCGGTCAGCCGCGGTCTTGCGAACTCCGGCCAGCCCGACCTGTTCGAGTATCCCGGCCTGACGATCGACCTGGTGGTTCGCCAGGGCTTCGTGGTCGCCGGCAAGGAACTGGAACTGAAGTTCGAAGGCCGCAACCTGACCGGACGGAGCCATCAGGAGTACCAGCAGATGGTCGATGGCCGCGTCAACTACAACACTTACGACGTCGGCCGCACCTTCTCGCTCTCGGCTTCGGCGAAGTTCTAACCCACTCACCAGGGAGGCTTCCTGCCTTCCCGACGGCAACTCAAGGGCCGGTCGCAGCAATGCGGCCGGCCTTTTTTTCGCCGACCGCCCGTTTCGCAGCCGCTTTGTCACCGGCCGTTTTTTCTTTGCCAGCGGCGGCCGCACGCGCTAAGGGCGCCGGGTCATCTGGGGAGTAGCCGCCTGCGCCCCCCTTGCCTCGGGACTGTTCCCGGCAAGATCAGCAGGACCTGTCGTCAACACACTTGGTCGAGAGACCATGGCGCACAGGAGCGCGGGAAACCGCTCGGGCGAGACCAATGGCGTTGCAGCTCCGTCCGGCCGGGCGGGTTCTGCCGCGCTATTGTCTTGTCTGTCGCCCGGCCCGGAGAATTCAACTTGCCAATCCTGTTCTCGTCGGCCCTGCTCACCTCCACGGCGGTGGTGGCGCTTGCCGAAATCGGCGACAAGACCCAGCTCCTCGCCATCGTCCTCGCCACTCGCTTCAAGCGCCCCTGGCCCATCGTCGGCGGGATCTTCGTGGCGACACTCGCCAACCACTTCCTTGCCGCTCTTGTGGGCGCTCAGGCCTCGGCCTTCCTCGACGGCCAGTGGTTCCGCTATCTCGTTGCCGTCAGCTTCATCGTGATGGCCGGCTGGACCCTGATCCCCGACAAGTTCGACGAAGACGACGAGCCCAAGCCCAGCCGCTTCGGCCCCTTCGTGGCCACCGCGATCGCCTTCTTCCTGGTGGAGATGGGCGACAAGACCCAGCTCGCCACGATCGCCCTCGGCGCCCGCTTCCAGAGCGTGCTTCCGGTCATGGCCGGCACCACCATCGGCATGATGCTGGCCAACGTGCCGGCCGTGTTCCTGGGCAACGAGATCATCAAGCGCGTGCCCCTGAACGTGGTCCGCACGATCGCCGCGCTGCTGTTCCTGGTAATCGGCCTCTGGCTGCTCGCCCAGACCGCAGGCCTGCTGGGCTAAGACCCTGTCTCAGCGCAAGGTGACGCCGTGTTTGCCACGGTCAGGCAAGAAGAGCGTCACCTTGCGCGCGGCACCCAGCCCATAGCGCTGCTGGAAACGACAGTGATGGGAGCGATGGAAGGATAGAGTTCGCCCCGCCTGCCAGGCAGGAGGATGGAAGCGGACTGCCCGGAATCGCCCCATGGCGGACGTTAATGTCCCCCGCGCACTGCCGACACGATGCCCAAGATCACCCATGCGCCGCCAAAAACGCGGATTGCAAAAGGCGGGACACGCAGAGAGTATGTTTCAAGGGAGCGCCGCTCGTCAAAGAACTCTTCGGGGTCCCCATTCCGCAGTTCGCGCAGCCGATTATCTCTCCTGCGCGTCATCCAAGCCATTATCTTGTGTGGCCAAGTGAGCAAGATCAGCCCGAGAATGATCGGGAAGGCCGCATAAAACATCGTCGCAGGGTGAACGAGGGACGCGCGCTGGTCAATGTCCACATTCCACCCAAAACGGCCCTCTCACGCTTTATCGTGAGAGGGCCGGACGCCCGCTGAACCCAGCGCGATGGTCCCATCCGGGGGCAAGTTCGGAGCGAACGGAATAGACGAAAGCGGCGCGTCAGGTGGCCTGGCCGAACCCTCAGATCGCGTCGAACACATACCCCAGCGAGCGCACGGTGCGCAGGGGATTGCCGGCGCCCACGCCCTTGAGCGCGCGGCGCAGGCGGCCGATCCAGACGTCCACCGTGCGTTCGTCGACGGCGGGTTCCTGCTTGCCGAGTGCCGCGATGAGCTGCGTGCGGGTGAAGACGCGGCCGGGATGCTCGATGAAATAGCGCAGCAGGCGCAGTTCGTTGGGCATCAGCGAGATCGGCTTGCCCTGCCAGCGGGCCTGGAAGGCGGCAACGTCCACGGAAAGCTCGCCTTGCGCCAGCACGCGGCCGTTGGCGGTGTCCTGTTCGCTGATATTCGCGCCCAGCACGCGGTCGAGCAGCGCCGAGCGGGTCAGCGGGCCGACCATGTAGTCGTCCGCGCCCATGCGCAGCGCGCGCTTGCGGTCGTCGACATTGTCCTCTTCCAGCACGATCGTGACGTGGGCGTGGCTGGTCAGGCTATCCGCACGCAGGCGGCGGCAGAGTTCCAGCCCCGACATCTCGGGCAGCACCCAGTCGATGAAGACCCAGAGCGCCCCTTCGATCAGCGGCAATTCGGCAAAGTCGGTCCAGCGATGAAGGACGACATCGAAATCGTCGTGCCGGAACGCCGCGAGACCACCCGAAAGTTCACTCGCCAGCAATATGTCGATCCGCCGCATGGCCCCCTGCCTGATTACCCCCAAACCGGGACTACGCGCGGCTAATTGCCGCGCCAGTGTGACGAACAAGTGACATATCGATGACTTGCGGCGGAAAAGATCGAGCAGCGAAAACATCGCGCCGGCCCCTTCGGCACCTGTCACGGAAGTGACCCGCAACCGTCACGGGCGCGCAACGGGAAAATGCCATTATCCGGGCAACTGGAACGGGGGCGCAACGATGCGGAAAGACGTGGACACCCTTCTCGAACACGCCACTGCCGGAAATGGCGGAAACAATACGGGCTTTGCCGGAACGAACATCCCGGCCTGGCTCGACTTGCCGGATCCCAAGGGCTTCCGCCCCAAGCGCAAGTACGAGACCATCTGGATCTCGGACGTGCACCTGGGCACGCGCGGCTGCAATGCCGAGATGCTGGTGGATTTCCTGCGCTCGGTGGAATGCAAGACGCTCTACCTCGTCGGCGACATCGTCGATGGCTGGCGGCTGCGCAAGGGCTGGTACTGGCCCGACGCCCATAACGAAGTGATCCGCCGCATCCTCAAGATGGCGCATCGCGGCACCCGCGTGGTCTTCGTCGCGGGCAACCACGACGAAATGCTGCGCGACTATGCCGGGCTCACTTTCGGCGGCGTGGAACTGGTGCTGGAAGCGGTGCACGAAACGCTCGACGGCCGCCGCCTGCTGGTCACGCATGGCGACGCCTTCGACGGCGTGGTGCTCTATGCCAAGTGGCTCGCCTTCCTGGGCGACAAGGCCTACGGCGCGCTGCTTCGGGCCAACATCATCTTCAACGCGGTGCGCCGCAAGCTGAAGATGCCGTACTGGTCGCTCTCGGCCTACATGAAGAAAAAGGTCAAGAACGCCGTCCAATACGTCTGCAGCTACGAGGAAGCGGTCGCTGGCGAGGCGATCTCGCGCGGGTTCGACGGCGTGGTCTGCGGCCATATCCACTGCGCGGAAATCCGCCAGTTCGGCGGCATCACTTACTACAACGACGGCGACTGGGTGGAAAGCTGCACCGCGCTGGTCGAGGATCTTCAGGGCCACATCGCGATCATCGACTGGATTGCGGAAACCGGCGGCCACACCGCGGAAGGCGTCGAGGCGATCCACCACGAAGCCGCCCATCACGAGGCCGCCCATCACGAGGCCGCCGAGTGAAGCTGACCCTGGCGACCGACGCCTGGCTTCCCCAAGTCAACGGCGTCGTCCGCTCGCTTTCGGCCACGCTCGATGAGCTGACCCGGCGCGGCCACGAGGTGGAAACGCTCACGCCGGACCGCTTCTTCACCGTACCGATGCCCGGCTACGCCTCGATCCGGCTGGCCATGGCACCGCGCTTCGGGGTGCGCCGCATGCTCGACAAGGCGCAGCCGGAGATCGTCCATATCGCCACGGAAGGTCCGATCGGCTGGGCGGCGCGCGGCTGGTGCCTTTCGCGCGGGGTGCCGTTCACTTCAGCATTCCATACGCGCTTTCCCGAGTATGCCGCCGTGCGCACCGGCCTCAGCGCCGAGCGTTTCTGGCCGATCATGCAGCGCTTCCACGCCCCGAGCCAGGCCGTGCTCGTCTCTACCGACAGCCTGGCCGAGGAACTGGCGGGACGCGGCATCGGCCATACCCGCCGCTGGAGCCGCGGCATCGACCAGGCGCAGTTCAAGCCCGAAGGCGCGCGGCACCCGGCCATGGCCGCCCTGCCCGGCCCGGTGCTGCTGAACGTCGGCCGCGTGGCCCCGGAAAAGAACCTCGACGCCTTCCTCGACGCCGATGTGCCGGGCAGCAAGGTCGTGGTGGGTGATGGCCCGGCGCTCGAAAGCCTGAAGCGCCGCCATCCCGACGTGCTGTTCCTCGGCGCATTGTCCGGAGAGGAACTGGCAAGCGCCTATCGCGCCGCCGATTGCTTCGTGTTCCCCAGCCTTACCGATACTTTCGGCCTCGTCGTCATCGAGGCGCTGGCCTGCGGCACCCCGGTTGCGGCCTTCCCGGTGACGGGTCCGGTCGACATCCTGGGCCGCGACGGCTGCGGCGTCGACGAGGGGCTGGAAGCGCCGGCCGGCGCCGTGGACACCGTGCTGGAACGCGCCATAGCAACCGCACTGGCAGTGCGCCGCGAAGATGCCGCCCGGCTGGGCGCGCGCTTCTCGTGGCAGCGCGCGACCGACCAGTTCCTCACGACCATCCAGGGCGCGCTGGAAGCCTCGGAACGCCCGACCCGCGCCGCGGCCTGACAGCGCGACAGTTCCGGGAAGACCGCCTTCCCCGGCGAATCCGCTTCGGCCCGGACGGCCCGTTCAGCGAAACCCCAGGCTGCGCGATATGTCGGCAGCTTCCTTGCGCACGCGCACGGCGAGGTCTTCCAGCCTGTGCTGCGCGCGGGGCGTGGGCGCTGCGACCACCAGTGCGCCCAGCACCAGCCCGGCGGCATCGCGGATGGCGGCCGCAGTGCCGGTCACCCCTTCCGCCGCCTGGTCGACCGTCTGGGCCACGCCCTGATCGCGGGCCGTCGCCACCGCCTCGCCCAGGGCCAGCGGGTCGACCAGCGTAGCCGGCGTGAAAGCCTCCGCTTCGAGGCGGCGCAAGTAGCTCTCCACCGCTTCCGGCGAGCATGTCGCCAACAGCGCGCGGCCCCCGGCCGTGGCGTAGAGCGGGCGCCGGTCGCCCACGCTGACCGAATAGCGCACGACATTGCGGCTTTCGATCATGTCCACATAAGTCAGCTGGTCGCCTTGGGCGTCACCGACGGCGAACAGCACGGTCTCCCCGGTTTCCGCGCAAAGGCGGCGCATGCCGTCGCGAATCAGGTCCGAGCTTTGCAGGCGCCGCCGCGCCTCGGTGAGCGCGCTGCCCAGCCCGAAGGCGCCGGGGCCAAGCCGCCAGGAGCCTTCGGCGGCGATCACGAAATCCTCGTCGGCCAGCCCGCGCAGCAGCGCTGCCAGGCTGCTTTTCGGCGTGGCGAGGCGGCGGCTGAGGTCGGCCAGCGAAACCGGCTCGCTGCTGGCGCAGAGCGCCTCCAGCAGCCGGACCACGCGCGTGACCGACTGGGGAGAAGCAGCGCGCGCCGCGCCTTCGGGAACTGCTGCGTCCTGATGCGTAACCGTGTTCAAGCCTGCCCTCACCGAAATGCCGGGATCACTTCATCCGCGAAGGTCCGGGCATAGGCAAGGAAGCGCTCCGCCGGAAGCCCGGGCGGCATCATCATGGTGAAATGCTCGACCGGCGCCTTGGCCCGTATCGCCCGGAAGCGCTCCACCGCTTCGGCCGGGGTGAGGATCTGCAGTGCACCGCTGCGCTTGAAGGTATCGAGGTCCATCGGCTTCATCACCGCATCCTCGGCATTGGCCCCGATACCGAGGGCCCTGTCCTCGGCCATCCAGGCCGCGTAGCTATTGCTCACATGGTGGTAATAGGGCGCCAGTTCCTCCATCGCCGCGGCCTTGTCATGCGCGACGACGAGCATCAGTTCCTGCAGCCAGATCCTGGCCCCCGCCGGATCCTTGCCCTGCTCCTCCAGCTTGGCGCGGTACAGCGGCCAGATATCGGGGTTGCCGAAGTAGCCATCGCCATAGCGGGCCACGCGTTCCACGGCCTTGGGCGCGAAACCGCCGATGTAGAGCGGCACTTGCCCGCGGCTGGACAGCGCCGCCACACGGGCCCCCTCCAGCCGGAAATGACGGCCTTCGAAATCCACCGTCTCGCCGGCCCAGAGCCGGCGCACCACTTGCAGGAATTCGTCGAACCGCGCGCCGCGGCGGGTGAAGTCCAGGCCGTGCGCCGCATATTCCCGGGCGCGGTAGCCGATCGCCAGTCCCATCGCCAACCGCCCGCCGGAGAGCGTGTCGAGCACCGCGCAGTCTTCGGCAAAGCGCAGCGGCTCGTAGAGCGGGCCGAGCGCGATGCCGCCGCCGATCCGCATCCGCCTGGTGCGTGCGGCTATGGCGCCGAGCACGACGAGCGGCGAGGTCATGTAACCGTCTTCGGCAAGGTGATGCTCGGGCACCCAGGCGCCATCGAAACCGAGCGCTTCGGTCTCGGCAATGACGTCCAGCGTATCGGCGTAAAGCGCCTCGGGCGCGCGGCGCCAGGGCGCCGGATTGCGGAAGTCGTATAAGTAGCCGAAGCCTAGCTCGCCCATCGCGTCCTGTCCCGTCCGTTCCGGGCACAAGCCTAGCGAGGGGCGGCGCAGCGGCAAGGCGCGGGGGCGATGAGTCCGCAGGCCGCGCGCGGTTTATGGGAAGCAGCTTATCGGCTCGGGCCCAGTCCGCCCATCGCCGAAGACAGCGTCCCGATTGCTCGCGGGCGCAGGTGTCCCGGCATTTCCGCGGTGATCCGCGAAGCCGCCCGCCCTGGCAGGAACGGCGGGACCAGGCGGCGGGCAGAGCGGCTGTCGATGGCCGCCCTGCCCCGCCCGATCAGGTCACGTCCATCGCGTAGCCGGCGGCGCGGACGGTGCGGATGGGATCGGTGTCGCCGTCGCGGTTGATCGCCTTGCGCAAGCGGCGGATGTGAACGTCCACGGTGCGCTCGTCGATGTCGGAATCCATGCCCCAGACGCCGTCGAGGATCTGCTGGCGCGAGACCACCCGGTTCGGACGCTCCATGAAGTAGCGCAGCAGGCGGAACTCGGTGGGGCCGAGGTGCAGCGCCTCGCCCGAGCGGCGGACGCGGTGGCTGGTGGCGTCCAGCTCGATATCGCCCCACTGGAGCACGTTGCCGGCCAGCGAGGGCCGTGCGCGGCGCAGCAGCGCCTCGATGCGGGCAAGCAGTTCGCGCGGGGAGAACGGCTTGGTGACGTAATCGTCGGCGCCGGTCTTGAGGCCGCGGATGCGGTCCTCTTCCTCGCCGCGGGCGGTCAGCATCAGGATCGGGATCTGCGCCGTGTCCTTGTCCTTGCGGAGCTGGCGGCAGACTTCGATGCCCGGCACATGCTCGATCATCCAATCGAGGATGATGGCGTCAGGCGCCTGTTCCTGCACCATCAGCAGCGCTTCCTCGCCATCGCTGGTGCTGCGCACCTGATAGCCTTCGGCGCTGAGGTTCCAGGTGAGCAGTTCGCAGAGCGCGCGGTCGTCTTCGACGACGAGAACGGAGGGGTTCACGGCAGGTCCCTTGTATCGTCGGTCTGGCTGTCGCGCTCGGCGTGGTATTCGCCGGTCGCGGCATAATAGACCATTTCGGCGACGTTGGTCGCGTGATCGCCGATGCGTTCGAGGTTGCGGGCGATGAAGAGGAGCTGCGCGGCGCTGGAGATCGTCGCCGGGTTCTCCATCATGTGAGTCAGCAGCGAGCGGAACAGCGTGTTGTAGAACTGGTCCAGCTTCTCGTCGCGGCGGATCACTTCCTGCGCCAGCGCGGCGTCGCGCGAGCCATAGGCATTGAGCACGTCGCGGACCATGCCCTCGGCGATCTCGGCCATCATCGGCACGAGTTCGAGCGGCTCGATCTTGCCGCGGTTTTCCAGCGCATTGACGCGCTTGGCAATGTTCTTGGCATAATCGCCGATGCGCTCGATCACGCCCGAGATCTTCAGCGCGGCGATCACGTCGCGCAGATCGTCGGCCATGGGTGCGCGCAGGGCGATCGTGCGGACGGCCAGGCGGTCCACTTCGGCCTCCAGCGCATCGAGGCGGGCGTCGGCGGCAACGACTTGCGCGGCCAGTTCCTCGTCATGATGCGACAGCGCGATGATGGCGTCGCGGATGGCGACTTCGGCGAGGCCGCCCATCTCGGCGACCAGGCCGCGAAGCTGCCCGATCTCGCTGTCGAAGGCCTTGACTGTATGATCGACCATTTGGTGTCTTCCCTGAGTGTCCCTGACTTATAGCACCGGCTTCGCAGTCTGTTCGGAAAATGCCCGCTGGGCCTTTTCGTCCCGGCGCCGGCCGCGAAACGCGCCTTGCGGCGAATTTCGAACCGACCTCAGCCGTAGCGGCCGGTGATGTAGTCCTTGGTCTTTTCCTCGCGCGGGGTGGTGAATATCTGGCTGGTGTCGCCGTATTCCACCAGGTTGCCCAAGTGGAAGAACGCGGTGCGCTGCGACACGCGGGCCGCCTGCTGCATCGAGTGCGTGACGATGACGATGGCGTAAGTGTCCTTCAGCTCGTCGATCAGTTCCTCGATGCGCGCGGTGGCGATCGGATCGAGCGCGGAGCATGGCTCGTCCATCAGGATGACTTCGGGGCTGACGGCAATGGCGCGCGCGATGCAGAGGCGCTGCTGCTGGCCGCCGGAAAGGGCGGTGCCGGCATCATGCAGGCGGTCCTTCACTTCGTCCCACAGGCCGGCCTTGGTCAGGGCGTTCTCGATGATCCCGTCCATGTCCGCCTTCGACGGCGCCAGGCCGTGGATGCGCGGACCGTAAGCGACATTCTCGTAGATCGACTTGGGGAACGGGTTCGGCTTCTGGAACACCATGCCCACGCGGGCGCGCAGGGCAACGGGGTCCATCGCGGCGGCATAGATATCCTCGCCGTCGAGCAGGATCTCACCGGTGACGCGGGCGTCGGCGATGGTGTCGTTCATGCGGTTGAGCGAACGCAGGAAGGTCGACTTGCCGCAGCCCGAAGGCCCGATGAAGGCAGTGACGAGCCCGTTGTCGATTTCGATCGAGACGTCGTTGATGGCCTTCTTGGGGCCATAGAAGACGTCGACGTTGCGGGCGGTGAGTTTGGCTTTTGTCATGTCCCTACCAGCGGACTTCGAACTTGTTTCGAAGGTAAATGGCCAGACCGTTCATCGCCAGCAGGAAGATCAGCAGGACGATGATGGCCGCGGATGTGTTCTGGACGAAACCGGATTTGATCTCGTCAGACCACAGGAAGATCTGCATCGGCAGCACGCTGGAGGGATCGGTGATCCCGCCCGGCGGCGTCACGACGAAGGCGCGCATGCCGATCATCAGCAGCGGCGCCGTCTCGCCCAGGGCGCGGGCCATGCCGATGATCGTACCGGTGAGGATGCCGGGCAGCGCGAGCGGCAGGACGTGGTGGAACACGGTCTGCATCTTGCTGGCGCCGATCGCGAGGGCCGCGTCGCGGATCGAGGGCGGAACCGCCTTGATCGCGTTGCGGCCGGAAATGACGATGACCGGCATCGTCATCAGCGCCAGGGTCAGGCCGCCGACCAGCGGCGAACTGCGCGGCATGCCCAGGGTGTTGATGAACACCGCCAGGCCGAGCAGGCCGAAGATGATCGAGGGCACGGCCGCCAGGTTGTTGATCGACACTTCGATCCATTCGATCCACCGGCTGCGCGGGGCGAATTCCTCGAGGTAGATCGCCGCCAGCACGCCCATCGGGAACGAGAGCAGCAAAGTGACGAGCATCGTCAGCAGCGAGCCCTTGGCCGCGCCCCAGACGCCGGCGATGTCGGGATCGGTCGAGTCGGAGCCGGACAGGAAATTCCAGTCGAGACCGCCGAGGCCGTTCTTCAGCATGATCACCAGCAGCAGCGCCAGGAAGGCGAGGCTGAGGGCGATCGCGCCGAGGCCGATCAGCTTGAAGCGGCGTTCGGCGGCGTTGCGACGGGCGATCCGCCGCTTGGCCTCCGGCGTTTGCCACCGCGCGTTGCCGAGGGGCTCGATGCCCGAGCGCGCGTTACTGAGACCTGCGTTACTCATAAGCTTCCCGGAAGCGCTTCACGACGCGGAGCGCAATGATGTTGAGGATCAGCGTGACGATGAACAGCACCAGGCCCAGCGCGAAGGCGGAGAGCGTCTTGGGGCTGTTGAACTCCTGGTCGCCGGTCAGCATCTGGACGATCTGATAGGTGACCGTGGTCATCGAATCGAAGGGGTTCAGCGAGAGCCGCGCGGCGGCGCCCGCGGCCATGACCACGATCATGGTCTCGCCGATGGCGCGGCTGACCGCCAGCATCACGCCGGCGACGATGCCGGGCAGCGCGGCGGGGAGCAGCACCTTCTTGATGGTCTCGGACCGGGTGGCGCCCATCGCCAGCGAACCGTCGCTCATGGCGCGGGGCACGGCGGCGAGCGCATCGTCGGCCATCGAGGAAACGAAGGGGATGATCATCACGCCCATCACCACGCCGGCCGCCAGCGCGCTCTCGGTCGAGGGGTTGGCCATGCCGAGCGAACCCGCAAAATCGCGGAAGATCGGCGCCACCGTCAGCGCGGCGAAGTAGCCGTAGACCACGGTGGGAATGCCGGCCAGGATCTCGAGCATGGGCTTGAGCCACTTGCGCACGGTGCTGGAGGCATATTGCGTGAGGTAGACCGCGCTCATCAGGCCGAGCGGGATCGCCACGATCATGGCGATGATCGCACCGATGTAGATCGTGCCCCAGAACAGCGGCACCGCACCGAAGCTGTCGGCAAGGTTATCGCTGCGCGCATTGCCCGGCGACCAGTGGATACCGGTGAGGAAATCGATCGGCGAGACGTCGCGGAAGAACAGTCCGGCCTCGAACAGCAGCGAGCCGACGATGCCGAACGTGGTGAGGATCGCCATCAGCGAGGCGATCAGCAGCAGCGCCAGAATGCCGCGCTCCACCTGGGTGCGCGCCGGGAAGTTCGCCCGGATGCGGGTGAAGGCCCAGCCGCCGCCGGCCAAGGCAACGATCGCCACCAGGAGCGCGCCGATCAGGCCGAAGCGCGAATGGGCGTCGCGCACCGGCACGGACATGGCGTTCGACAGCGGGTTGAACGCCACCGTGTCGGGATTGTCGGCAATGGCCTTGGCTTCGGCGAGGATCGCCGCGCGGCTCATCGGGTCTGCGGGAAGCTGGGCTGCCGCGGGGTCGGCCATGACCGCCCCGTCGACAAGACCCGGCATGATCGCCTGCCACGCGCCCCAGGCGATCAGCGCCGGGACGACGATCCACAGGGCGACGTGCCATGCGTGATAGCCGGGCATCGAATGCATCGTGCCGCGGCCGGTATGGAGCAGCCGGGCCCGGCCCCGTGCGGCAAACCAGCCGACGAGACCGAGGCCGAGGACGGCCAGAAGTACTCCGGTAAGAATCATGTATGGCCGCCCTTCGCGTCCCTGCCCGCTAAGGGGATTACTTCAGAACCGAGGGATCGAGCGGAGTCATCTTGGCGACGATGTCGGCGCTCTTGGCGCGAACGTCGTCAGGCGAGATCACCATGCCCTTGGCCTTCAGGGCACCATCGGGACCCCAGGACTTGGCCCATTCGGCCACGTAGCCCTGCAGGCCCTTGATCGGGGCGAGGTGCTGCTTCTTCACGTAGATGTAGAGCGGACGCGCGCCGGGGTACGAGAAGTCGGAGATCGAGGCGTAAGTCGGCACGATGCCGGACATCGGGATGCCCTTGATGGTGCCCGCGTTCTCTTCGAGGAAGGAGAAGCCGAAGATGCCGATCGCCTTGGGATTCTGCGAGATCTTCTGGACGATCAGGTTGTCGTTCTCGCCGGCGTCGACATAAGGGCCATCCTCGCGGATGTCGTGGCAGGTCGCCTCGTACTTGTCCTTGTCGCTGTCCTTCAGCGCGGCAGTGGCGGCATCGGTCTTGCAGCCCGCTTCAAGGATCAGTTCCTTGAGCGCATCGCGCGTGCCCGAGGTCGACGGCGGGCCGTAGACGAGGATCGGTTCGGCCGGAAGCGAGGGGTTCACGTCTTTCCAGGTCTTGGCGGTGTTCGGCTTGCCGAAGGGATTGGCCGCCAGCGCCTTGTAGATGTCGGCAGGCGTCAGCTTCATGTTCGGGCCGCTCTTGCCTTCTGCAAAGGCGATGCCGTCGATGCCGACCTGGATCTCGACGATCTCGGTCACGCCGTTCTTGACACATTCGTCGTATTCCGACTTCTTCATGCGGCGCGAGGCGTCTTCGATGTCAGGGTGCTGGGCGCCGACGCCGGCGCAGAACAGCTTCATGCCCGCACCGGTGCCGGTCGATTCGATGACCGGCGACTTGCCGCCGGCCTTGGCGAACTGCTCGGCCACGGCGGTGGCGAAAGGATAGACGGTGGAGGAACCCACGGCCCGCACGAAATCGCGCGAGCCCGCAGTCGAGCCGCCCGATCCGCCGCAGGCGCTCAGAGCCAGGACGGAGGCAGCGGCGAAGATGATGGTCTTGGTCGAACGCATGGTTTTAACCCCTTGGGCTTTCATTCTCCGACGCCCCTATTGGGGTAGGATGACACTTCCATGACAATGAAGTGACATAACTCGCCAAGTCACGCAAATCCGGGCGGTTCGCTGCTCCATACCTCTTTCGGACGAGCTTGGCCAAACCCCATTTGCGCCCAGGTCCTTCCTGTCGGCCTGGCCATGCCGCCCGACCGGGTAATGTCATGAAAGCGTCCGCGGACGGCCCCACCTTCCCGCTTCATGGAGTCGCGTTGCGACCCGGCGCCCTCCATGCGCGGTGTGTCGGGATTGTTTCCCGGCCATGTCGATGAGAAACTTTGCCGCGACTCGGATCGCTCCGGCGCCGCCCCTGCGGATGCCGGTCGTTTCGGGGACTGGCTTGCGCCTGTCTCGATTCGGACTTGCGGAATTCACCGGGTCAGGGGGCTTGGGCACACTAACCTGTAACGGGCGGTCGAATCGCCCGGACGAAGCGCTGATACTGATCGTCATATTCGTCACATTCACCGTCACATTAGTCATCAAACTGTCATTGAACGGCAATAATCGGCCTCGTCGCGCCCGGCACATCGGTGCAGCGCTTAGGAGAATGCCTGATATGCGTCTCATCATGGCCAGCGCGACCGCGGTCGCCGTCGTTCTTTCCGCACCGGGCGCCCATGCCCAGGCCATCTCGGCGCAGGAGGCCGAGGAACTGCGGGCGCAGATCCGCACGATGAAGGCGCAGATGGAAGCCATGGAAGCGCGGCTCAACGCCGCCGCGCCCGGCGGCGGCGGCCCAGATGCAGCCACCGATGCCGGATCCCCCGCCGGTCCAGGATCGCAGCCGGCCCCTGCCGCGGCGCTCGCTGCCGGAACTGCAGGATCCGCCGGCGCGGCCAAGGCCAAGGACGACACCGCCATCGAGTGGAAGGGCAGCCCCCAGTTCGCCAAGGGCGACAACCTCTTCAAGGTCAAGGGCCGCATCCAGGCGGACGCCAACTACGTGGGCGCGCCGAAGGGCCTCCACGACAAGGGCCTGGGCTTCTCCAGCGAGATGCGCCGCATCCGCCTCGGCGCGGAAGGCGCCATCGGCGCGGGCTTCGACTACAAGCTGGAACTCGAACTTTCCGACAACGCCGTCGACCTCGTCGACACATATGTCGGCTACCACACCGGCCCCTGGCAGATCCGGCTGGGCAACCAGAACTCGTTCCAGTCGCTGGACGAACTGACCGGCGACACCAGCGGCAGCGTGATGGAACGCGCCGCCTTCACCGACGCCTTCAACTTCGAGCGCCGCCTGGGCATGGCGTTCCAGTACAACAAGGGCCCCTGGCTGGCGCAGGCGGGCGTCTTCACTGACGATATCGGCGCACTCTCCAACAGCAACGACGGCGAGAACGGCGGCGATGAGAACAACAGCTTCGGCCTCGACGGGCGCCTGGCGTTTTCGCCCAAGGTGGGCGACTTCCAGCTCCACTTCGGCGGCTCGGCCCACTGGCGCCGCCTCGGCCGCCTGGCGGACAGCGACACGCGCTACCGCCAGCGGCCCTATGTGCATTCCACCAATACCCGCCTGATCGGCACCCCGGCGATGAACGTCTCGGAAGAAGATCACTACGGATTGGAATTCGCCGCGATCCGGGGCCGCTGGCATGCGGCGGCCGAGTATCACGTGCTCACCGCCGACCGCCTCGACGCTTCCACCGTCACTTTCCAGGGCGCTTATGCCGAGACCGGCATCTTCCTTACCAAGGGCGACCACCGGGGCTTCAAGGAAGGCATCTTCCGCGTCGAGAAGCCTGCCCACCCGCTGGGCCAGGACGGCTTCGGCTCGGTCCTGCTCACGGTGCGCTACGACTGGCTGGACCTCAACGACCGGGACATTCGCGGCGGCACCCAGAACGGCTATATCGCCGCGCTCGTCTGGGAACCGATCCAGAACCTGCGCTTCAACGTGAACTACGCGCTCCTGGCCTATACCGGCGCCACCCCCACCACTTCGGGCAAGACCGACTACGACGCGCAAGTCGTGGGCACGCGGTTCGAACTGGACTTCTGAGGGCCGAACTTGCCTGGCCCGGGCTGGCCCGACGACCAGCCGGCCAGACGCCTCAGGCGCCGGCCTCTTCCTTGCGCAGCGGCAGCATCAGCGAGGCGGTCGTGCCCATGCCCGGGCGGCTGTCGATATCGAAGCGGCCGCGATGGCGCTCGACGATGTGCTTGACGATCGACAGCCCCAGCCCCGTCCCACCGACCATGCGGCTGCGGCTGGTGTCCGCCCGATAGAAGCGCTCGGTCACGCGGGGCAGGTGCTCGGGCGAGATGCCGTCGCCGTGGTCGCTGACAGTGACGAGCAGCCAGCCGGTCGGCGTCGATTCGAGGCCGACGTCCACCGGACCGCCCTGCTTGCCGTACTTGAGCGAGTTGTCGATGAGGTTGCGCAGCACTTGCGCCAGTTGCCCGCGATCGCCGGTGACGACGGCGTTGTCCCCGTTCGAATGGACGGTGATCTGCGCATCGCCCCGCGCCTCGCCCGCGATTTCCTTCGCCAGCGCCACCATCTCCACCCGCTCCGAGGGGACCTCGTGCTTCACCGCCTCGATCCGCGAGAGCGACATCAGGTCCGAGATCAACGCCTGCATGCGCTGCGCCTCGTGGCGGATGGTATCGAGGAAGCGCGTGCGCACGCTCTCGTCGCCGCCGGCCTTGGGATTGTGCAGCGTCTCCACATAGCCGAGCACGTTGGCGAGCGGGGTGCGCAGTTCATGGCTGGCATTGGCGACGAAATCGGCGTGCGACTTGGCGACGCTGACGCGTTCCGACAGGTCGTAAAGGCTGACCAGGCGGTCCGTCGCCGAAACCACGCGGCAATCCACTTCCCAGACGCTGCCGCCGGTGGAAAGCCCGGAGACGCGGGCGATACCGCCCTCCTCGCTGAGAATCGCGCCCACGGCCCGCGGTTCGCGAATGGCGATACGCACGTCCTGCCCCACGATATGCGCTCCCAGAAGCGCCCGGGCGGCGCTGTTGGCGAAGCGGACCTGCCCGCGCGAGACCATCATCGCCGGGGTCTGGAGGTGTTCGAGGAGGTGGGTGCCGTCACCGGCCATGATCGTGCTTCCTGTTCTTCGCCCGGATTGCCTCTCCGATGCGGACTGTCGAGGCCGTTCGCGCGGCTGCTGATCGTTCTCCATGCCCTTACCTGACGACAGGACAAAGACGCCATCGCAACGAACTTGCGGAAAATACCGGGATCACCCGATGCCAAATGCGCTTGCGGCCACTTCTCCTGTTCAATCCGTGCAAACGAGGTTGAGGTTTTGCGCGCTCTCGCCTAGCACGTCGCACGCAGTCCGTGTCATGCTGCAACCGCGAAGAGAGGCAGCTCTTCCTCGCGGGAAGGTATGACAGGGAACGCAGGAGGAGGAGCCCGTCGATCCCCGGCGGAAAATGACCCTATAGGTGGATAAACCCCCAGAAGGTGGACAGCGCCAAGTGACCAATTCCATTTCCGCTCCATTCACGTCAGACCGACTGCTCCTGTTCGGCGCGACGGGCGATCTCTCCCGCCGCATGCTGCTTCCCTCGCTCTGCGCCCTCGATGCGGAGGGCCTGCTGGACCCCAAGGTCGAGATCATCGGCACGGCCCGGTCCGAGCATGACGATGCCGAGTTCCGCAATTTCGCGCGGGCCTCGCTCGAACAGTTCCTGCCCGCCGAACGGCGCGGCGGCATGGCGCGCTTCCTCAACCGGCTGTCGTACCAGACGCTGGACGCCAACCAGATGGAAGGCTTCAACGCCCTGGCCGCCAAAGTCGGCCAGCCGCAGGACGGCCTCTCGATCTTCCTCTCCACGGCGCCCAGCCTGTTCGAGCCGACCATTCGCGGCCTTCAGGCCAGCGGCCTGGCCGGCGAGAACGTGCGCATCGGCCTGGAAAAGCCGCTCGGCATCGATCTTGCCTCCAGCAAGGTCATCAACGACGCCGTCGCCCGCGCTTTCCCGGAAGACCGCATCTTCCGCATCGACCACTACCTGGGCAAGGAAACCGTCCAGAACCTGCTGGCGCTGCGCTTCGCGAACCTGATGTTCGAGCCGCTGTGGAACGCGGCGCATATCGACCATGTGCAGATCACCGTGGCCGAGACCGTCGGCCTTGAATCGCGCGTGGCCTATTACGACGATTCGGGCGCGCTGCGCGACATGGTGCAGAACCACATGCTCCAGTTGCTCGCGCTCGTCGCGATGGAGCCGCCGGTCAGCTACGACGCCACCAGCGTGCGCGACGAGAAGGTGAAGATCCTGCGGTCCTTGCGCAAGGTTGCCGCCAACGAGACCGTCACCGGCCAGTACCGCGCCGGCGCCATCGGCGGCCAGGCCGTGCCGGGCTATGACGATGAACTCGGCAAGGATTCGAACACCGAGACTTTCGTCGCGATCAAGGCGCATATCGACAACTGGCGCTGGCAGGGCGTGCCCTTCTATCTGCGCACCGGCAAGCGCCTGCCCAAGCGCACGACCGAGATCGTCGTGCAGTTCCGCGACGTGCCGCACTCGATCTTCCACGGCCGCGGCGCCCGCACGGTGCCCAACCGCCTGGTCATCGGCATCCAGCCAAGCGAGAACATCACGCTTTCGCTCATGGCCAAGGTGCCGGGGCTGGACCGCAACGGCTTCGGCCTGCGCTCCATCCCGCTCGCCATCACCATGCCCGACGCTTTCGCCGGCCCGCAGCGCCGCATCGCTTACGAACGCCTGCTGCTCGACCTGATCGAGGGCGAGCAGACGCTGTTCGTCCGCCGTGACGAGGTGGAAGCGCAGTGGGAGTGGATCGACGCCATCCGCGCCGAGTGGGAAGACCAGGGCCAGGAGCCGAAGACTTATACCGCCGGAAGCTGGGGCCCCTCCGCCGCCATCGCCCTCGCCGAGCGCGACGGCGTCACTTGGCACGAGTGATCGCGCATGCGTGATCGGGCTCCAGCCAGGCAGCCGGCGCGGGCATGAACCCGGCACGCACCCTATATGACCGGGTGCGTGAACGGTCCTCCATGCCCGGCCGCGTGAAATTCCCCCGCAAACCGGTGGAAGATATGTGTTGACACCGGTTACCTGAATGCCTTCAAGCCCCGCTCGGGAGATCCCGCAAGCGGCGGCTTCGGGAGGCTGAGATAAAAAAGACAGACGGAAAGTGCAGGAGTAACCCCATGAGCAACCTCAGCCCGGTGGTCGCCCGCGTGACCGATCGCATCATCGAACGATCGAAGCCCAGCCGCGCCCGCTACCTCGCCCTGGTCGAGCGCGAAGCCGGCCGTCATTCGGACCGATCGTTCCTTTCGTGCTCGAACCTCGCGCACGGATTTGCCGCCAGCGGCGAAGACAAGCCCGCCATCGCCACGGGCAAGGCGATCAACGTCGGCATCGTCACCGCCTACAACGACATGCTCTCGGCCCATCAGCCTTATGGCCGCTATCCGGAGCAGATGAAGCTCTATGCCCGCGAAGTGGGCGCAACCGCGCAAGTCGCAGGCGGCGTGCCCGCCATGTGCGACGGCGTGACCCAGGGCTTCGACGGCATGGAACTTTCGCTGTTCAGCCGTGACACCATCGCCCTGTCCACTGCCGTCTCGCTCAGCCACGCGATGTATGACGGCATGACCCTGCTGGGCATCTGCGACAAGATCGTGCCGGGCCTGGTCATGGGCGCGCTGCGCTTCGGCCACCTGCCCGCCGTGTTCATCCCTTCGGGCCCGATGCCCAGCGGCATTTCCAACAAGGAAAAGCAGAAAGTCCGCCAGCTCTATGCAGAGGGCAAGGTCGGGCGTGAGGAGCTGCTGGCCAGCGAAAGCGCCTCCTATCACTCGGCCGGTACCTGCACGTTCTACGGCACGGCCAACTCCAACCAGATGATGATGGAGATGATGGGCCTGCACATGCCCGGCGCCGCCTTCGTGCCGCCCGGCACCTCGCTGCGCCAGGCCGTCACCCGCGCCGCCGTCCACCGCGTGACCGAGATGACCCGCAAGGGCGACGACTTCCGGCCGATGGGCCACCTCGTGGACGAAAAAGCGATCGTCAACGCCATCGTCGGCCTGCTGGCCACCGGCGGATCGACCAACCACGCGATCCACCTGCCCGCCATGGCCCGCTGCGCCGGCATCCAGATCGACTGGCAGGACTTCGACGAGCTTTCCGCCGCGGTCCCGCTCATCACCCGCGTCTACCCCAACGGTTCAGGCGACGTGAACCACTTCCACGCCGCCGGCGGCATGGGCTGGGTGGTGCGCGAATTGCTCGACGCAGGCCTTGCCCATGAGGACATCCTCACCGTCTCGAAGGACGGCATGCGCGCCTATGCCACCGAGCCGACGCTCGACGACGGCGAACTCAAGTGGAAGCCGGCCCCCACCGTCAGCGGCGACGATGCCATGCTGAGCACGGTGGCGAAGCCCTTCCTGCCCGACGGCGGCATGCGCCTCGTTTCCGGCAATGTCGGCCGTGCCACGTTCAAGACCAGCGCGGTCGATCAGGAGCGCTGGACCATCGAGGCGCCGTGCCGCGTGTTCGAGACGCAGGAAGCCGTCATCAACGCCTTCAAGGCGGGCGAGCTGGACCGCGATGTCGTGGTGGTGGTGCGCCACCAGGGCCCGCGCGCCAACGGCATGCCCGAGCTGCACAAGCTGACGCCGCCGCTGGGCGTGCTTCAGGATCGCGGCTTCAAGGTGGCACTGGTCACCGACGGCCGCATGTCGGGCGCTTCGGGCAAGGTTCCTGCCGCGATCCACGTCACCCCGGAAGCCCTGGCGGACGGCCCCATCGCCTATCTCCAGGACGGCGATATCGTGCGCCTCTCGGCCGAGGACGGCACGCTTTCCACCACGGCCGACCTCTCGGGCCGCACCCCCGCGCCGCTGCCCGCGCCCGCCGAAGGCATGGGCCGCGAACTCTTCGCGATGTTCCGCATCAATGCGGGCGGCGCCGAACAGGGCGGCTCCTCGATGCTGGAGGTCGCGGGCCTGTGAGTGCGGCTGAGACAACCGAACTCGTCGCCGTCGATATCGGCGGCACGCACGCCCGCTTCGCGCTGGCCTCGGTAGATGGCCAGGGCCGGATCACGCTGGGCGAACCCGTCACCCTGCACACCAGCGAACACGGCAGCTTCCAGCTGGCCTGGCAGGCTTTCCGCGAGCGCAATGGCGGGCATCTGCCCGATGCCATCTCGATCGCGATTGCCGGCCCGGTCGGCGGCGAGGTGATCCGCTTCACCAACAACCCCTGGATCATTCGCCCCGCGATGATCCCCGAGAAGATGGGCGTCGAACACTATACCGTCGTCAATGACTTCGCGGCGGTCGCCTATGCCGTGGCGCTGGCGCCGGAGGACCAGTTCCTGCACCTGGCCGGGCCGGAAGGGCCGCTGCCCGCCACCGGCACGCTCAGCGTGCTCGGCCCGGGCACCGGGCTCGGCGTCGCGCACTTGTGGCGCAACGGGCTCCCGCACGGCCAGGGCGGATTCTACCATGTGCAGGCCACTGAAGGCGGCCATGTCGACTATGCCCCGCTCGACCTGATTGAGGATGCCGTGCTCGCGCGCCTGCGCAAGCGCCACAACCGCGTCTCGGTGGAGCGCGTCGTCTCCGGCCCGGCCATCGTCGACATCTACCAGACGCTCGCCGCCATGGAGAACCGCGCCGTCCACGACCTGACCGACGTGGAGATCTGGACCGCCGGCACCAACTACGAAGACCCGCTGGCCGCCGCCGCCGTGGACCGTTTCTGCCTCTCGCTGGGCAGCGCGGCGGGCGACTATGCGCTGGCGCACGGCGCCGGCGGCGTCGTCATCGCCGGGGGCCTCGGCTACCGTATCCGCGAAACCATTTTGTCCTCGGGCTTTTCGGAGCGCTTCCGCGCCAAGGGGCGCTTTGCCTCGATGATGGCGCAGATCCCCGTCAAGCTCATCACTCACCCGCAGCCCGGCCTCTACGGTGCGGCTGCCGCCTATGTCAGGGAGCACGTCCAATGAGCAGCCCGTCCGAAGCCGTCGAAAAGGTCATGCGTCTGGCCCCGGTGATCCCGGTGCTGGTGATCGAGGATATCGAACACGCCCTGCCGATCGCCGAAGCCCTCGTCGCCGGCGGCCTGCCCGCGCTTGAGGTGACGCTGCGCACCGAATGCGCGATCGAGGCGATCAAGATCATGAAGCAGGTTCCCGGCGCCGTGGTCGGCGCGGGCACCGTACTTTCGCCCGACGACCTGAAGCGCTCGATCGATGCGGGCGCCGAGTTCATCGTCTCGCCCGGCCTCACGCCGATGCTGGCCGAAGCCGCCTACAAGTCGCAGATCCCGTTCCTGCCCGGCACCGCCAATGCCAGCGACGTGATGTTCGCGCTGGAATGCGGATTCGACCGGCTGAAGTTCTTCCCCGCCATGGCGGCGGGCGGACCTTCGGCGCTTAAGGCGATCGCGGCCCCGCTGTTCAAGGCGAAGTTCTGCCCCACCGGCGGCGTGACGCCCCAGAATGCGCCCGAATGGCTCGCCCTCGATGCCGTGCTCTGCGTCGGCGGCAGCTGGATGGTCCCCAAGGGCAAGCCGGACGTCGCCGCGATCGAGACGGCGGCCCGCGCGGCAGCAGGGCTCGCCCAGTGAGCGGGGCGGCTCTGACCACCGTCGAGGACCTCGACAAGCGGCTCCAGGAACTGCACGTCCTCACGGCCCAGACGCCGCTCTACAACCCGGTCTTCCAGCTCGGCCTCGAACTGTCGCGGCGGCTGGAAACCGGCGAGATGAGCCTCGATCATATCGAGGCTCTCGTCGCCGAGATGGAGTGCGAGGGCCTGCGCGCCCGTGCCGCCCGTCTCGACCGGCTGCTCGCCCCCGTCGGCCTTGCCGAGAACGACGCGCGGATCGACGCGGCGGCCGAGGAGGACGACTTCACCGCCTTCGCCGTCCGCTGGCAGCGCCCGGCCGCCCATGTGGTCTTCACCGCGCACCCCACGTTCCTGCTCTCCACCGCGCAGACCGAGGCCGTGGCCGTCTCGGCCTCGAACGGCGATTTCAGCGACGCCACGGTCTGCGCCGCATCTTCCGAGCGCGACCAGATCACGCTCGATTACGAGCATGACAAGGCGATGGAAGCGATCGCGCGCGGTCAGAAGGCCCGCGACCGCATCAACGCCCGCCTCTTCGACATTGCCGCCGCCCGCTGGCCGAAGCGCTGGCGCGGGCTGAACCCGATGCCGGCGCGCTTCGCCTCCTGGGTCGGCTACGACATGGACGGCCGCACCGATATCGGCTGGTCCACCTCGATCCGCTACCGCCTTCAGGAAAAGGCGCTGCGCCTCGCCGGCTATGCGGAGAGCCTCATGCAGGCCGCGCCGGACATCGCGCAGAAGCTGGCCCGTGCAGGCAAGCTGACCGAGGAGATGGTCGCCCGCTTCGCCGCCGATCTTTCCTCGCCGGAGGCGCTTTCGGAAGCCGCCAACGCGCTGACCGCGGATCATGCCGACCGGCTGGTCAGCCTGGAAGGCGTCATCACCGCGCTGGAAAACGAAGCGCGCCATGCCGATCAGGAAATCGCGCGCACCCTGCTCGTGACCGCCGCCGCCATGCGGGCGGACGGCCTGGGCATGGGCTGGATCCACTTCCGGGTGAACGCCTCCCAGCTCCAGAACGCGATCCGCCTGCGCATCGACCCGGAAGGCAAGCTTTCGCTCGCCAGCCAGGCCGCGCTGGTGCGCATGCGCGAGCTGCTGGCCGAAGTCGTGCCGCTCAAGTCCAACTTCGCCGCACTCGCCATCGAGAATTCCACCGCCGTGCGCCAGTTCCTGGCCATGGCCCAGATCCTGGCCCATATCGACGCCGATGCGCCGATCCGCATGCTCGTGGCCGAGTGCGAGGAACCGACCACGATCCTGGCCGCGCTCTATTTCGCGCGCATGTTCGGGATCGACGACAAGGTGGACGTCTCGCCGCTGTTCGAGACCGAAAGCGCGCTGGAACATGGCGGCCGCTTCGTCGATGCCGTGCTGGCAGAGCCTGCCTACCGCGACTATGCGCGCAAGCGCGGCCGCGTCTCGATCCAGACCGGCTTCTCGGACGCGGGCCGTTTCGTCGGCCAGGTGCCCGCCGCGCTCGCCATCGAGCGTCTTCAGGGCCGCTTGTCCGAAGCGATGGTCGCCAACGGGCTGACCGACGTTTCGGCGCTGATCTTCAACACCCACGGCGAATCGATGGGCCGCGGCGCTCATCCTTCCAGCATCAAGGACCGCTTCCAGTGGCCGATGTCGCCCTGGGCGCGCCGCCGCTTCCTGCGCGCCGGCATCCGGCTGGAACCGGAAGTCTCGTTCCAGGGCGGGGACGGCTACCTCTGGTTCGGCTCGGACGAACTGGCCCTCGCCACGCTCACGCGCATGGCCGAAATGCCGCTCTGGGGCGCCGATGCCGATGCGCCCACCGATCTGTTCTACCGCCGCACCGATCTCAGCCTCGATTTCTACCGGGCGATCCGCGGCGTCCAGCACGAGCATCTCGAAAGCGCGACTTATAGCCGCGCGATCACCGCTTTCGGGCTGGGCCTGCTCAACGATACCGGCAGCCGCAAGTCGCGCCGCCAGTCGGACCTCGCTTCCGACCGTTCGATGAGCCTGCGGCAGATCCGCGCGATCCCGCACAACGCCATCCTCCAGCAGCTCGGCTACCCGGTGAACGTGATCGCCGGGATCGGCACCGCCTCCGACGGCAACCGCGAGGAAATTGCCGTGCTCCTGCGCGAAAGCGAGCGCGGCCAGCAACTCATGCGGCTGGCGCGCAGTGCCAATGCGCTGGCCTCGATCAAGACCGTGGCGGCTTATGGCGAGCTGTTCAATTCCGCCTACTGGGCCAGCCGCCCCTATCGCGGCGACGAACAGTACATCGCCGAGGCCTGCCTGAAGCTGGCCGAATACCTGACCAAGGACGATCGCACCGGCGTGTTCCGCCGCCTCGCCTCGCGCCTGCGCGTCGACGCGATGAAGCTGCACTTCCTGCTCGACCTGCTGCCGGACGAAGCCCCGCTGCCGGACCGCGAGCACACCCGCCGCAGTCTGGGCGTGCTCCAGTCCCTGCGCATCGCCTTGTTCAAGCACATGTTCCTGCGCGCGGTCATGGTCCCGCCCTTCAGCCGCGCCAACGACATCAGCCGCGACGACGTGCTGGAGATGTTCTTCACCTTGCGCGTCGAGGATGGCCTGGCCCAGCTGCGCCGCGCCTTCCCCACCAGCTTCCCCTCGATCGACGACTTCAAGGTGGATTGCCCCAGCGACTACCCGGACTCGAGCGCGACCGGCTATACCCGCATCCACAGCGACTACATCGACCCGATCGCCCGCTCCTATGCCCTGTCCCTGCGGATCACCACGGCGCTGGCGAACGAGTTCGGCGCGCACGGCTGATCCGGCCCAGGGTTCCGCCGGGCGGGGCGGGAGAGCGGCGATGCTCTCTCGCCCCGCCCGGCATATCCATGAAAGTCCTAGTTGAATTTCCGGTTTTTCGGGCGCCTACTCGCACCCGGTTGGTCGCACATCACGTCTGCTCCGGGGGGCCGGGGATGATGCATGCGCAACTTGCTTCTCGGTTCCTTGGTCCTGACCGCTTTCCTCGCCGCGCCCGCCCGGGCCCATGGCTTCGGCGAATGGCCCGATCTCACCCCTGAGGCCGAGGCAGACGCCAGCCTGGCGCAGTGGGACCTGGCCGATCTGGCCGAAGCTCGGGAACGCCCGCCCCGGCCGTTCGACACGCCGCCTTCCGGCGCGGAAACCGGCCAGGTTGCGCTGGAGGACCCGGGTGATGCGCCGCTCGTCCGGCCCAGCGGCGAACCCGGCGCCGGTCCGGGGGATCGCCTGCCGCCCATGCTCCCTGCCGAACTGCAGCCGCGCCGCTGGTCGGACCATGTGCCGCGCGCTTACGCCGCCAATCCCGACTTCTTCAGCCAGCTCGGCACGATCAAGTGGGAGACGCTGATCCTGCTCGGCTATTTCAGCCTCCAGAGCGGCAAGAAGCTGTTCCGCGAGACCACCAGCTTCCACTTCCACAATGAGGGCTGGTTCGGGAAGGACACCACCAACCTCGGCATCGACAAGCTCACTCATGCCTTCGACACGTACCTGATCGCCGAAATCCTGCACATGCGGCTCCACGACAAGACTCATGCCTCGCAAGGCGACGCGGTGACGGCGGCGATCCTCGCCTCGACTTTCATGGCGCTCAACGAGATTTCGGACGGGATCGAGACGGACAGCGGCTATTCGATGCAGGACATCACGATGAACCTGGTCGGCGCGGGCTTTTCGATCCTGCGCAACACGGTGCCCGGCATGCGCGAGAAAGTCGCCTTCAAGATCGAGATCATCCCGGACGACAATATCTACAGCTACCGCGGCCAGGCCCATTATGCCCAGCAGCGCTACATGCTCTCGTTCAAGGGGGCGGGTTTCGAAGCGCTGGAGCGCACGCCGCTGCGCTTCGTGGACCTGCAGGTGGGCTACTACGGCAGCGATTTCATGATCGACGACCGCCTGGCCGGCAAGGAACCCAAGCGCCACCTGTTCGTGGGCCTGGGCCTCAACCTCGGCGAACTGCTGTTCGGCCGCTCCCGCTCAAGGCTGGGCAAGGCGGGCTACACGGTGCTGGACTACTTCCAGGTGCCCTACACGTCGATCCGCTACGACACGACCGGGCACCTGGGGACCTGAGGCGATCAGGCCATGAGCTTCAGCAGCCCGTCGATCTCGCAAGTGGCGAAGCCCACGGTGCTATCGGAAATGCCGTAGGGCAGGAGCAGCCGCTCGCCCACTTTCAGGGCGCCGCAGGTATAGACCACGTTCGGCACATAGCCCGAGCGGTCGGCATTTTCCGCCGTCAGCACCGGCTCGACCGTGCGGGCGAGGACTTTCGACGGGTCCTTCAGGTCCAGCAAGGCGCAGCCGAGCGCATATTTGCGCATGGCGCCCACACCGTGCGTGAACAGCAGCCAGCCGTGCTCGGTCGGGATCGGGCTGCCGCAATTGCCGATCTGGATGAATTCCCAAGGGTATTTCGGCTCCATCAGCAGCACGCCGTCGTCGTCCCACATGTCGAGCGAGTCGGAGCGGAGCAGGAACAGGTTCTTGCCGTCCTGGCGCCCGACCATGGCGAACTGGCCGTCGATCTTCTCGGGAAACAGCGCCATCCCCTTGTTGCGACCGGCACGGCCGCGGATAGGCTCCAGCTCGAACGCCCGGAAATCGCGCGTGCGCAGCAGTTCGGAGCGGATCGAACTGCCCGAATAGGCCGTGTAAGTGCCCACCCATTCGAAGTCGCCGCCGCCATGGTCGAACCGCACGAGGCGCAAGTCTTCCAGCCCGCCGCGCTGCTGTTCGGTGATCGGGAAGATCACGGTGTTGGACAGGCTCGATTCGGGATGGCGGTGGACCGAGACGGCGCCGTCGGCATCGACTTCGCCTTCCTCGTCCAGTTCCACGGACGTCGCGAAGGAGGCCTGCGGCCAGAGGCAGAACGTGCCGTCGGCCTCGGCTATGCCTTCGCGGAAGGCGATGGAGCTGATGTGCCCTTCGCCCACGGCCCGCAGCGACATGATGAAGCGCACCGCGCCGTCCTGCATTCCAGACTGGTCGGGCGCAGGCACGATGGAGGGGTTCATCAGGGCCGCTGCCGCGAAGGTATATTCGTGGCAGAAATAGGCCCCGATCAGCCGCTGGCGCGTCTCGGAAAACTGGGTGGGGTCAAGATCCAGATTCGACGCAACTTCCAGGAAGCGGTCGGCGAATATGTTCTCGGTCTGCCAGTGCCGCTCCTTGAAGTCGCGCAGCACGCGCTCGTATTCGGAGGCCACCTGCTCTTCGCTCAGGCCGGCGATATCCTCCACGAGTTTGTTCGCACGGCCGCCGGGCGCGTTCTTGCCCTGCCAGCCCAGGTGGAACGGGCGCAGCACGACTCGCGCCGGATCGG
>Ga0160437_1000273_pt1 | contig 28186 bp, 15 predicted proteins | sample HID1975I_E0MG_FD_108227 | JGI IMG/M metagenome (GOLD analysis project Ga0160437, IMG submission 108227) | Enriched soil microbial communities from UW Madison campus, WI, USA - HID1975I_E0 MG | ecosystem: Environmental > Terrestrial > Soil > Unclassified | place: USA: Madison, Wisconsin... | reverse complement strand
CGTTAGCCTGTGGAGAGAGGGCAGTTTTAGGCCGCTCGATGAAGCAGGAACCCACAGAGGCGAGTCAGACTTCGGTCTGAACGCTGTAGGAATCCTCGCCCTTTAGGGCGGGGAGGATGTCAAGAAATAGTTTGTTAAGGCACATAAATTCATCTCCGTTAGCATAGGCTATTTTCTTAAAATCTGTTTAACACTATCAATATCAACAAATTTTTTAAAAAGAGCACGGGAACTTTTATCTCCAATGGATAAGCTAAACCCACTTACACCATGTTCTTCCGGCTTAATGCCTATGTAACCTGAAAGCGTACCTTCACCTTTTTTTGCTTTAGCGTATTTGTCATCTTCTCCTAGTTCTAATTCAGCAAGTTTTGCCATTACACTCGTTACGTTTCCAGTGTCGAGAACAGCAGAGAACTTTGGAGTAAATAATATTTCATGCGCTCCTGCTTTTAAGGGGAATTCTAATAGAGATTTGCCATCCCCATCACGATGAAAATAAGTTAAAGCCTGCGAAAAGTCCCCCAAGTGAGCCCCAATAGCATCATAATTTTTATTAGTTAATATTTCGTCAGCTTCAGCATTTGTCATGGTCCTGTAGACGTTGATTTTTGAAGATGAAGATGCATTACTTAATGCTGAGTCAACATAATTCAAAGGTGTAGCTGGTTTTGCGAACTTATAGCTTTTCCAGAAAGCCTGAGAACGTTGCGTTAATGCATAGTCGTTACTCGAGACCTTGCCTTTCAATCTTCGTTGCCAACCTGACTTAGTTAAATAATTACTTTGTGCGAGCTGATTATCATCAAGCACATCATTAACAATATCGCTATGTATATCATACATTAATAGATCTGAGAAATGAGAATCTGAAAGAAAAACCTCATCTCCATTATTATAATGACTGATTAATTTATCTATTTTTTCAGTAGCATAACTTTCCGATAGTGTCTGATATAATTGGCTTTTCTTTAAATCTTTTAATGCTGTATCTGTTTTGTACTTTTTTTTACCAATAGTAATACTTAAACCATACTCATCATTATTGGATATAGGGTTATTGCGAACCATTTGATATAGGTTCAACCCATCAATTATTCCTGCGGGGTCTGTACTCATCCAGCGTCCTGACCACGGTTGGTAATATCGATAACCGTAGTAGTACATCCCGGTTGCATCCCGCTCTTTTCCTGAATAGCGTCTTACCTTATAGTTTGCTTCCGTCTGGTTTTTTGAAGCCCACACAGCCGTCCCTCCATAAGGATAGTATTCTTCACGACTGACTATATTTCCTTGATGATCAAGTTCCAGCTGGTAACTCCCGGACTGATTGCCATAAGTGTAGCGAATACTGTCATTGTCAATTTCAGCAGGTTTACCCAGTTCCCAGTGTAATACCCTGATATCACAATCGTTCGTCTTTAGGTTAAGGACTTCCATTATTTCTGTCATATCCATATCGCGGAATGTGGTATGCAGCTCTAACCCTTCGAGATATAATATTTTTTGTTTTTTCACTATGTTTTGGGTACGTTGCTCCCTGACTTTGATTATGCGACTTGCTCCAGCATACCCATAATACTCTCGCAATCTATTAGTACCTGCATTATTGCCCACTTGATGTAATCGCCCCTGCACGTCCCAAAAAACTGGTTGACCAGGTTGCAACTGAGTCTGATTTCCCCGTTGGTCGAATAAAGAATTGATATTATCAGGGGTGACTCCATCAAACAGCATGCTATTAACACCGCGGTTGGTCGTGGGGGATATCACAATATCATTTGTCCACTGATTACCCGTTTTAGGGGCGCAATGACGTATCCGCGTCAAATTACCCCCCCGATCATATGTATAATTACGCGTCCAGGTGGTGTACTGACTGCTGTCAGCAGGAAGTGGTATGATGACATCAGGCAGGGAAATAGTTTGATTTTTCTGGGTAGCAGCTTCTCTACCGGTAGCTGTCATCACTTGATAAAGGCTGTCATAGCTGAAGGTGTTCAGCGGGCTAACCTGTTGGTTACGGAACCAGGTTGTTGACTGAGTTTTATCTGTTAACGTCAGCACATTTCCTACAGGGTCATATGTATAAAACAGCGCTTGTAAAAGGGTTTGATTACCGGCTCTGTCCCGGGAAATCGAGGTACCAGTTAATCGCTGAGTAGCAGGTTCATAGGTGTTACTGACGGTTATTCCATTGCCCTGACATTGCGTCAGAGGAAGGCCTGCAGCGTTATAAGTCTGATCAAGAAGAATTGCTTGCTCACTTTGGCCTTTTAACATTATCCACTTTCTGATAATCCTTCCTGATACGTCATAGGTTTGTCGGCGAAGGTGTCCAGACGCATCGGTATGCGTGAGCACATCTCCAATAGCATTGCATGTCATGGTGGAGAGATAGTGTGTTTTATTTAATGCGTTTTCCCAAAGCTGCCAGGTAGACATTTGAGTATCGTCTCCGGACCAATCTCCTTCAGTATCACTTTTAAGTAGCATGCGCCGTGTTACAGATAGCGCTACTCCGTCCAGGCTTGCTGCCGTGACAGCCTGTTGTCCAGCACTGTCCCAGACCATAATGGTATGACCGCAAAGATTAGCTGTTTGAGCCAGACTACGTGACAAAATAGAGGCTGGGGCGGTATCACCATAATAACATCGCTTACGAACAATCGGTGCAGCAATGCTTGCACTGAGGTCAGTACTGCTGGCGGTCAGAGGACGCCCAAGTGCATCGTAAGCATAGGTAGTGACGGAATAAGCTGAAGTCCTTCGCCAGAGTGTACGGCCCAGTATATCGTTGAAGATCCAGGTCTCACCGTTATCTGCACCATCACAATGCAAGACTATGCCAGCCAGACTCTCCTTATTAGTGAAATTTGTCCGACCAATAGCAGCAAAGCGGGGGTCTGACATGCTCTGGAGTTTACCTGCGGGAGAGTATGAGGTGAAAGATATACGCTGGTCGGAGGGAATACCTTCACTGGTCCGACAGAACTCCAGATTACGCACTGTCAGGCCCCGGTTATCAATGACATTCACAACTGGGGTGCCAATATTGATTAACGCGATATTACGCATGAGGATTCTCCGGAAGAAGGGGATAATCAGCTGTAGGTAAAGTTTCGCCGAGAGTATCATTTTCATCTTCAGACACAGTGAACCAGGGCGTATAAACCTTACGGCGCATCCAACCCTGGGCTGTAATGGTATGAGTCTCCCTTCCCGTTGCATCATAATAGTGCGTATCAGCATAGCCACTGGCGTGTAGGGCCAAGTCGTTTACTGGCTGCCAGCTATTTATAAAGTATGGTTGATAGATTTTATTCGCTGTTCCTCTGGGGTTATATTCAACGCGCCCACTGATGGACCAGCGAGGATGAGAAGGAGCCTCCTCCGGATGATTACCCTGGATTATTAACTCCCCGTTATCTTTACGCTGCCAGGCTGGTCCATCAGGTTGCAATGAGGCAGTTTGTATCAGGCGATCAAAACCATCTGAATGAGAGATCTGCAGTCCGACCTGCTGATTTTTGTCTGGCCACGTCTCAGCTACCAACGTAGCATAATGTACTGGTTCACGTGGCGCGGCCTGCAATACTGAGCGCAAGGCTGAAGGTATGCCAGTCACTTCATTACCTGACTCAGCCCAACGCCAGAAGCGTGCCAGTAAGTGACCCTGAGGGGTAATGAATCGCATAGATTGCAGGAGTTTATGTAAGGATTCGGCATCACTCACAACTGACTTTAACTGCATCAGACTAATCTGTCCCATCATGCTGAACATGTCATAGACTACCCGGGTTGACTGAAATTGCCGATTTGCCCCCTGGTTGACAGATAATGCATACGCTATCGCATCCGCCACTGTCTCATTGACAGGTGCGGGAGTGGTATGAAGGGCATGAAAACCTACATTAACAGCGGTCTTGCCATCAGGCCCAAGTTCAGTACCATATTGGCTGCTGGCTACCATTCGTCCTAGCGCATCGATTTGTACTTCTTGATTATTTCCGTTGATGTCCGTTGTTTGCCACGGAATAAGGAAACGATAATCAATGGATGCACTCACGGTATTGTTGTAGACGTCTGAGCTGGAAGTCATGCAACAGAAGTAGTTGTCCCATACCATTGTCAGAACGGGTAGGAGACCCTCTTTGTCGGGTAGTTGAGCAGCCGTCTGGCTTTTTAATAACCAGAACTGTTTTGCCCCTAGGTACGTTTTATATTCCGTGTATCCAGCCCAAACATCAGGTTCATCCGGCGCGCCGGAGGGGCGTAACAATGCAGGCATGCTGTGATAACCGCCTTCTTTTAAAAGTTGCTGACACTCCTCATCACTCATAATGTTCTGATATACAAGCAAATCATCAACAGTGAGCAGGGCTGTTTCTGTGTGATCGAGCAATACAAGTGACTTTGGTACATCGGAGTTGTTTAAATAACAGTATTGCTGCTGGCTCGATAGCTCGCGGGGCCGAGAGCTCCCAAGCAGGCCTGCCGGGTCAAGTAGCATTTCCAGTGTGAATCCCGTAGCTGGGCACTCGCTTGGCGGGTAAGTTAATGTGTTCTGGCGGTTAGCAATCGGTATCCCAAGCACCCATGCTTGCGGATCAGACTGATTGCGTACCTGTAACCGGTTTTCGGTGATGCGCAGCAAGTTTTGCTGCGCATCAAAAGTTGCAGCCCATGCATCAGCGGGTAATGCGGTTGTAGCGTAAGGGTTTTCACTTTTGTCTGTCAGTCTTCTGGGATACGCCAGATTAACCGTCCAGGTCGGCAAACCATAACCGTTAAAATATAATGGGACTGACTGCGAAATATGAGGGTCGACGGAGGTCCGCTCATAGTTCCAGGTTGTGCTGCCTGCGCTTAATGGCTGCACAACAGGTATATCACCCGATTGTACCTGCCGAACCTGTAAACGCGACTGACTGACAGTATAAGGAATAGCTGCTGCTGCGGTGCGGTCAAGTCCATAGCTCTCCTGGCGTAACAAAGAGCCTTTCATCGCACGATACATCCACCATGCAGCGGTGGCATCAGGAGCAAACTCAACGTCCTGCCCATCATCTGCATTCCCCTGCCACTGAGTCAGCCGAGAGTGCTTTACAGGGAAAGCGGCAGGGTCGTTGTAGGGTGTGCCATAGAGATTATCGACATCCTCCGCGCGACCAGTATGATACCAGGTGCGGGTAAGTAGCGGAACTGCACCTGATTCGCCGATTACGTTATCGTAATTCATCGATTCTACATAACCAAAGCCGCGGAACTCTCGCTCTTTCCCATCCCAATAACCTCTACGATACTTCCAGGTATGTATAAGAGAATGACCTGTAAGTTCATCGCGCTGCTCGGTACGGCTTAACACCAGGACAGGAAAAGGTATTCCCGGAGCCGCGGCTTGTATGTTCTGCTTTTCATCCAACCATTCCTGAGCTGAGCTACGGTATGTCAGGATGGTACTTGCGCCTCTGTTATTGTTAATAGTATTAAGCAAATAGGGTTTACAGGCTGACAGGTCGTAACGCCAGTGTCGGGGACGCTGGTATGGCCCCTGATTCAATTGGGTCAAGATTATGCTTACGGTCCCCAGACCTGCAAGGTCGGCAAAGTGCAGCTGGCTTAGTTCATCAAATATTACACCGGCCGGGTAAGGAAAAGTTATCGGCTCAGCTAAAGTGTTACCAGATTGATTGATGAAAAGATGAATCCCTTGTGTATCAACATAGATCAAATCAGTTGCCCCTGAGCCATCCACGTCAACCAGATATACCTGGCGAGGATTAAAGCAAGAAGCTTCAAAAGGTAAATTTGTGCTAAGAGTGAGCGGCTTACTAAATCGTCCATCACCAAGATTTGGCCAGCATAAAACCCGATCATGGCGCACACTGACCAGATGTGATTTCCCGCTTCCTAGCATGTCACTAAACGCGACGAGCTCCTGACGGTCATAGCCATCAACTGGCAGACTGGCTTCCTCGTTGTATGCTATGTTGCGCCCCGGTTCATATCCGTTACGTTCATTGATATACAGGCGTACGCTTCTGGGACCGATCACAGAAAGGTCAGGGAAACCAGCCCCGTGCAAATCCGCTAACGTCGCTCCTGGATGCAGATATTCCATGGGGAATGACGTGAGAAGTATGAAGTCTGACCAGGTGCTATCCGCTTGCAATTTGTAGTAGCCAACCAGTCCGTCAGATTGTATTACCAGCCATTCAAGTCGCCCGTCTCCATCAATATCCAACACATTGATGCTTTGACTTGTCTGGAGGATAGGGACTAGCGGGAGTCTTTTTATCTCTCCAAATTTAACTGCATCCGGAGAAGCCTGTGAGGTATTTTCACGCATGGGAGACCGGTAATACCAACCGGTATTATCTTGGTACAACAGACCGGGTATCCCCTCACCATACAGGTCAACCAGGCGATAGGGATTCAAACCCAACTCATCAGGCAAAAACAGAGAATGCCATGCATTAGCCTGAGTCGGAGGGGAGAAGGTATTGTATTCGAGTTCAAGTGGGGGCAGGCTTTGCAGTGTGTGTGGGGTATCCGGTTCATACGCCATAGACTGTGCCATAGCCAGACGGGTTAAAACTGGGCTTTCATCATATGTGATGAGCAAGCGATGAACCAGAGTCGAATTTTCGCCTAATTCTTCCCTGAAATGATGAAACATCAGGACTTGTCGGCACACAAAATGAGTTCTGATTTCAAAACCGGCGTCAAATGTCGAGAATACATCTTGGCGAACTGGCCAGGATGCTATTGTGTCCTTGGAGGGGAACGCGGGAGGAACCGCGCTGTCTGTGCCCAGAGCACCATAATCAAAAACAAGGGTAAATAACCACTCCTGAATTGCAGGCACAGTGTCGCCACTCCAGAGCCATAATGCAGACTGAGCGTTGACATTGCCATACGACACAGTGCTGAGTACTCTCTGACTTTGTATATCCCTCCCGGCTGGATCATCCACTCCCACTTCAGCAGCACTGACATACTGATAATAAATATGTTCACCTGTTGGTGAGACTGACTCCTCAGCCAACCAGCTGACAATCCTAGTATGTGGATCACCTGGATCAGCAATGCGAGCCTGAGGAGTTTTTCCCAGACATACCACCTCGCCCGAAGGGCTGTGAATAAGCCAGAAATCTGCACTATCCTTGGCTTGCCAGCGCTCAAAACGAGCAAAACTATTTTCTATGCATGGGAAATAGCGGGTAATCTGATATGTATTATCCAGAATTTGAGTACCGAAGGTGGAAGTTGAGACTGTGATGATTTGCCCATCAGCATTACACTCCGGGATCAGAATCTCGCCATCAGGTGCAAGAAATATGTCCCGATCTGTATAAGTGGGAACGCCATGATCTGTTCTGCGACGTACAGTTGGTAAATTACATAGCCAGCCACTTCCCCAAAAACCATTACCTGTTCCGCTTTGGTATTGCAGATTCAAGGCTGGGGCATAGCCGCGCCCGGCTGTAATAGGTAGCGCAATTGTCAGACTTGCCTGCCCATCGGAGCCGATAGCGCCTGGGGTTATTGGCATACCTGACAATGAACCTCCGCCCTTAGGTAAAGTAGGCGGGATCAGGCTCAGTCCGTCAGTCGAGCTCATTACTTTCATAAATATACTCCCGGGCAGACCTGTACTGCCCGTTAATGTAAACAGCCAAAATTTACGAAAAGCTTCCGGTTTAGCTACTGGTTGTCCAGAGTTTCAGAACCTGATCGGCAAAGTTATTACCACCATTGCTGGCGGTATAACGTATTGTCACGACGATGTCATTTAGGCTGGACAATACCTGCTGCTGGGCTTTAGATGATGGGTTCGGGAATGACAATACCCAGTCAGATACGGCCCCTGTACCTTCAAAAGGCTGATAACGTGCATCGTTGGGGTTTAATATGAAAGTACCGTTATCGTCTATACCGGCTGAAAGAGCTATTTCCTGACTGGAATTAATGTTGCGTTTTATATTTGCAACGCTGCCACTATTGTTATCCTTCAGGTATTTGATAGCTTCTATATCTGGTTTAATTACCAGGCTATTCCCCGTCTGGGTCAAAGTAGCCCGCACATTCTGATATGGCCCGATGAGCGCAGGTAAAGAAACTGAGACACTGGCTATCTGACGCAGATAATGACCGGGGTAGTCCAAGTCAAAATCCTTCTCGTTAAAGGAAAATGTGGCCGGGCCAGTTTTCAGATCTGACAAAAAGGCGCTCCATGCCTGTTCACCTAATTTTTCCCGTAAGGAAAATGAGCGGATGATGTTCAACGAGCGACTATTACGCATTAACCAAGCGTTATCCATTTGTAGCAAACTCAGGCGCAATGTTTCCCCGGCCAGAAGCCCGCGGTACTGGCTATTCCAGCCCCCAACCGGGATAAAGGTGGTAATGAAGTCGCCTAACTCATATTGCCAGCAGGTCTGAGCAGAAAGGCACAGACTTAGTGCGGCGTCATAAGCTTGATAATACAATGCGGAAAGCTGGCCACTGAGCCACTGATAAAGTGCTTCGTTTGTAAAACGGCTACTCAGGAAAGTGTACATAGCCATTACCTGCTGATTTTGAGCTACAGCAAGTGCCTGAGCAGTTTTCGCAGCATTAATCTGCAATTTTTGACCAATGATTTGGCTGTTCAGTGTGGTGATATCGTGAGATGCCTGATTGACCTGCTGCTGCCAGTCGGCCTGACGACGTTCAAACTCAGCTTGAATGCTTATGGCATTCGCAGCGATGCTACCAGCAAAACCTAATGACATGCTCCCTTCTGCGATGCCTTTAAGTGGACCAGCCCAGTCGCTCCCTCCATCAGCTAGGCCGAAGATGTTTGGTGTTAGCGCTACGACCCCAGCAGCAATAGAAGGAACGGCAACGGCTCCTATTAATGCACTACTGGCTGCCAGGGTGCTAAGGGCGTTGGATTCAAGTGATGATCGTCCACTATCTATCAGTCCCTGATAATAATCGTGACGTTGCTGAGCGGCGTTCAGACTTGTATTTAATGTATCGAGGCTATTGTTAGCGATATCGACAGCTTGCTGCTGCACATGTTGTATGAAGACCCATAAATCTGCTAACTGCCCCTGCTCCACAACCTCTTTGTGTCGTTCATCTTTGGCCTCCAGTGTTTGTAATAACTTTTGCCCAAATTCACTCAACAATCCGGCAGCATCTCTGGCCTTTTCACTCATTACAATGTAACGACAGGGAGGAATAGTCATTATTCCTCCTCCTCCGAGATTATTTACAGTCCCGCTCTGTACCTCACTCGCCAGCAAAGTTAAAGGGTTAAGAGGAGATGCGAAAAGTGGCAAATTCAACGGATTTCCATTGATGTCTAGGTTGTGGCGCAGGTTGTGACGTCGCGCTGCAAGTATGTCCCACAGCATTAATAACTGTCTATTAACAGGTGGGTAGAACATGCCAGAAGGCGCTGCCTGTAGTGAAGGATAACTGTTATCAGTTGGGTAGCTCACCCATGATTGTGGCAAGGTTGTTAGTTGCTGTTCAAAATGCGCAATCTGCATCCCTCGGGGAACCAGATTAGCGGCTTCCTTCAGACTAACGGGCATCCATGGGCTGACCAGTCCATCATCCGGCCGCACACCAAGTAACACACGTGTCTGTGTGTAAATTTGCATTGCCTGATTAAGACTGTCAGGGGTTAGCTGGCGGTAAAAGGAGTCTCCTAATGCAATCTGTGTTTGCACATAACTCATGTAGCTTGCTTTGCGGAAATGTTCCGGGTCAGCATAGGCCAGAGCATCCGGATCTGTCGGCCCCTCAATAGCGTAGGAAGGATCATCTTTTGCGTATAAAGGTGAAACAGGCACTACTTTCCAGTAGTTAGAGATAAGATTTCCCTGACGGTCTGTTCCCTGATTAATCGCGGCAGGATCAAAAACCCGTTGTTGCCATCGGCGGGCGTCGGCATATTGTCCCCGAGAGTTAAGAACATACGCCACCATTACTGGAGTATGATAAAAAAGTTCCCAGAAATAGAGTCCATTAGCGTACGAAAAGTCCATCGGCGTTGTTACGCCTGGTTGTGCGACTGCACTGTCGAACCCGCTGTATCGCTTAAAACCCCCCCAGGGAGCATCGTTTATAACCTGTGGTGTTATTGACTTATTTTCCTTTTCAAAGGCGACAACAACTTCATCATTATTACCGGTAAATGAAGTTTTCATTGTTTCAAGGAAAACACGTACAATCTGATATGTTATCCCTTGGGAATCTTTTTCATCTAAAACCAGGATACTATTAAAGGGTAGAAATACATGAACAAGCTTTGGCTGATCGTCAAGGTTACTTTCTGAAAGAGGATAATGAAGCCCATCTTTGGGATACATTATGATGGTACATACTCGGCTTTTCCCATGAATATCCGGATTGTATTTTGGAAGTATCAGCGATAGCCAACAGCCTGGCCCTATATTAGGCTCTGGAGTTAATTGTGTATTCCACTGGAATAAATACTCAAGTCCATTTTGGGCTGACTTAACCAGTTCTTTGGCAAACAATGTGTTCAGTCGGATATTTTCAGGGGCAAATGCCGCTGATTTTTTTTCATCGGCTTTAAAGTCAAAATGTACAAACTCCACTGTTCCTCTAACCGGGTCGGTGTAAGTGTCAAGGACTGGCAGTGGGTCTGTAACTGGGTTTAGCGATTTCGCTAATCGTATAGTTGTAAAAGCGTGACGAATTGTTCTGCCGAATAATATTTTTTTTGTTGTATCCCACACATTGATGACGATAGAAAAATCAAATGAAAAATAGCTATTTATACTAAAATCCAGGCTGGATAAATTGGCAACGCAATGATCATTAGCATGAAGTGTTAAACCATTAAAATCAATAGCCTGAAGAATTTTTTCACCATTGGTGATAGCAATTTGTATTATACACTCTTCCGCCGGAAGAGGTGTGATTACTATGTCTTTCGGTATATTAGACTGAGCGAATAGTTCAGTTTGTGTAAAAAAGTTAATGTCTACTAGCTTAGCGATGTCCTCAGGAACAAACTGAGCTGATATTTCATATTTCTCATCATCAAGATTAATGCCGTAACTTATATTTTGATGTTTATCTTTAAATATTAACCTTATATTATTGAAGTCTGAGTCAGTAAAGGTTTGGTACGCATCTGCAGTTTGAAATCTTATTAATAAAGTCATTGTTGGTTCTTCTTCGTTTTTATTGACATAAAAACGAACTGACAGCGGTAGTTTGATTCCATTGTTACCATCATTGTCAGGTTTGTAATCTACGTATCCATCACCGTAATAGTTATTATTAAGCGGTATTGTAAGTTCACCTGGTGTAAAATCAAGTATCAACTCGGATTTTTTAATATCACTACTATTTATAACTATAGTGTTCGGCTGCGCTGTTTGCCCTGGTGATATACTCAATGAAGGCATTAAGCTGCCCACAAATAGATCATCAGCAGCAATTGCGTTATTGGTTATCTGGCCAAGAACTGAGTTGGTAACGGCTATAGCTCTTTGTAAGAATTGTTGACTGGTCGTTGTTGGGTTTACCACACTGGCATTGTTATTCTTAATAGCCAGTATTTGAGCTGCGTACTGAATAAAGAGCGTGTTCATCGCATCGGCATCTGGAATTGCTGGATTCATCCATGCGTCAAGGGCGCAAACCATCGCCTTATCATTGGCAATCCCTGTTGTCGGGCACTGTGCATCTGCAGCACTGTACAACCCGGTATACAAAAAAGGGTTTCCTGAAGCATCGGTGTACTCCAGTGCCAGAGTAGAGAAGATCGCATTTGATGAGTACAGGCCATCACCATCGTCTGTTGCGTTTCCGGAAGCACTTCCTAATAATTGTGGCACACTCCAGGTGTCATCAAATTTCAGATATGCCATTTGCGCAGTCAGAGTGATGGTCGGATTTACCGTCTGGGCAGTTTTTGAATCTCTGGTGTCGGTTCTCCTACGCTCAAACCATACTATATATAAGCGATTATTTTGTATCACCGGGCGAGGAAGTCCGACAATATTATCAGCACCGAGTGGAAGGTCGATTTTCAGCCACTCCGTCCATGAGTTCGGAATCATTGTCGTGACGGTATTCAAATGCATAGCGCATTTACGCCAGTAATAAGTATGAGGTTTACTGGCTGTACATCCCAAGAAATAATAGTCATCCTGCTGCAAGTCTGTGCCTGCTACATAACTGCTCACGACACCCAGATTGGCAACCTCCTCAAAACGATTCAGGTAACCCTGAACAGCAGCAAGGATCGTGTCATCATTAAGTGGTCCCTGATTAAGGTCGTTGACCATTTGCGCAAAGTCACCGGTCTGGTCAATGCGCAACGGTGGTGCAAGGTAGTTTTCTGGGTACTGAGCAAGCATCACGTTCGCCGCCCATGTGTCATATTGAGAATCAATGGCCTGCCAGGCCTCAAGCAAAATTTTATGTTCCTGCTGCCAGGAAACATGGCCATATCCAGGCTCGCTTCCGAAGAGTATGTTATTGATATATTGCTGCAAAGAGGCTATTACCTGTGCCACGACACTGGTTGTCTGCTCCCAGCCGCTACGAGTATCAATGAGTAGATAGTTGTACAGATCATCGGCTGTATCTAACTGAGTTGCAGTGGCTCCGGGGATGCGAGATAGTTGCCCCAGCCACGCGGCTTCGAGAGCGTCACGTTTACGTTCAGACATTTGTCCGGTAATTTTTTTATTCAGCATAAATCACTCCAGGTGACGACTATTTTCTGATTGTTTCAGTTGGTATATGGTTTTCAGAAATAAACCTCATACAGCGAGTTGACTGTTAACAATGCCTAAAGTAGCCATCACAGCAAGACCAGCACTGCGCCAGGTGGTGAAAGCGTTGTCGTCTGTGGTACTGTTATCCAGAACACCTTCGGTTACACCTAACTCACTCAATTGAGATAAAACACTTACAGACAAGCCGGTTGCTTCCGAACAATTGAGTACACGGAGCACATGTCCAACCTGTACTACAGTAGAGGCGAGTCCAGTGTCTGGGGGGCTTTGTGTTATCAAGTCAATTGCTCTCTGAACCTTGTTCGTATCAGCTTTAAGCATTTTGGCGAGCCTGATGGTGGCGTTGGTGGGGCTAGGAGGTGTGCTGGAGTTGACGTCCTTTAGATACTGCAAAATGTCATCTTCTTTGCCGGCTTTCTGCCGCCAGAAAATGAAGTCAGCCATTACAGCCAGAAGTTTAAGCGTCAGGGCAGTATCTCCACCAAAGGCATGTGGAAGATCGAACATGGTTCTAAAGACTGCCGGCGTGAGCTGGTAGTGGGTAGAAAACAGGGTGTAGTGGGCCAGGCTGTTCAGCGGACGCATCCAAGTGGCAGGTATATCAGCAGGCGTTAGATTCGGATTATCCAGACTCTGACAAATATTCAATAATTCATAGCTGCTAAGCGATAGGCAGGGGAGGATCGCTGATATCACCCCTTGCGCGACCGTTAGCTGTTTGCTCAGTTGGGTATCGATCAGTGACTGTTGACTACGCAGAACACCGGCAAGGCTGCTTTCAAGAAAACTGATTGCTGCCATCTTGTCGTTATCAGTTAGTTTCTGAGCATTAACAAGAGTACTTATAGCCAGCTTTCGCTTAGTCTCAGATTCAATACTCACCAGTCCGTATTTATCAATCACTCCAGCAGAATTTTCAGTCAATAGTGTTAACCAGTCTAATGGGGCACCTGTCGTGTCGGCTGAAGGTAGCATTGAGTTATGTAAGTTATTTATATTAAAAAGGATATTGCTGAGATGTTGATTAATATCATTGACCAAAGCCACATCCTCGAGACTGGCTGGCAAAGATGTCGAAACGGGTGTCAAGAGTATGACTAAATCAGCTACTGCAAGTTTCTGAAGCTGCATCCAACGGATCATTTCGGCAAGCGTTTGTAAGTCATTTAACAGGTCTGGCCCCAGAGGTTGACCATTGCTATCCAGCTCAGACAGCTTGGGGATCCCTGCCAGTTGTTCCAGCAGCGTTTTACCTCGTGGGATTAATGTTAATAAAGCTTTCATCTCAGCAATGCTTAACCCTAATAAGGCAGGTATTTTACTGAGCCTATAGAGCGCTGATACAACTGGCAGGCTACGAATTAACTTTCCCTTGAGAAGATTTTGGGTTGTGTTCACCAAATCAGCCATCATCTCAAATTCTGCTTCGGTAACTTTTAAACCAGCACATAGTTGACGGACAGTTTCAGCATCAGGTCCCTCAGTAGCGGTATGATCAAAAGGGCTGTTGTCAATCTTAAACGGTGCTTGACCTAGACCTGTTCTCGGATTGAACAGGCGATCAAACTGTGGGAGAGAAGAACCCACAGCAAAAGAGGTTATTTCATGTAAGAATGCAGACAGGTCTTCAGCACAAAGGCCATATGCGTGGTTCCAGCATTGGTAAAAGCCAATAACCCTCACTGTATGCGTATTCATGGTTAGTAACAGATTGTTCTGACCTTCGGCGCGCATCGCAGATACCACCAGGTTATCAAGTTGATCAAACTCAAGGCCGGTACGTCGCTGCAACCTTATCAGACGGTCAAAACGGTCATATCGGTCATAAAGCACGACTTTGCTGTCACCATTAATAATTCGTAGACCATCAATACAGATCAGTTCGCTGTTGGCATCTTGTTTCAGAGAAAGGCGCGGAAGTTTTCCTGCATGGATGAAAACAGCACCGTAGTGATACGGGGCAGGGAAAGTTTCACTAGAGTTTCCATTGGAAAAAATGGAGTTTTTCTGAATAATATTTTCTGATGCGACAACTGTGGTATTTTTGTCTCCCACACCAGCGACACATAATAATTTCATAGCATCTTCAGTGGAAAGGTCAGTGGAGTAAGAGAAATCAGACAGATGTTCAAGGTTATCAACGCTAGTAACACCATAATTGTATGAGAAGAATGACTGTTGCTTCGGTGTTAACAGGGTAGAGAATGTCTCGGAATTTTTGCTACTCAATATGATGCTTACCGTGAATTCAGTAACAGGTGTATTGGGGATATCGGTCCCCCCATATGAATTATCATTCGTTACACTGCGAATTCTGATAGAACCTCGCACAGGATTAACCGGTAGATCAGGAGGAAGAGCGGGGAGACGAATAAATAGATTGTTCAGCAATGGATCGTTATAAATGGCAGATATCGCCGAGGCAGTCCAATAATAGCCATCAACTCTTACAGCATTAAGCACAACCTCTTGCTTATTATCCAATGTGATATGCCATGCATCCGGAACCATACCTCCATCTGATGAATTAGCATGTTCCGGACCAACCGACCCTTCCTGTGCCGGAATAATAAAAATGCATTCGTCTATTTTATGCCATGGACTAATTTCTGTGACAGACGGGCCTCTCCACCCGTGCTCTCCCGTTGTTAATGACATCCCATCCAGAATATATGTCTCGAAAACAGGTTTTTTGGCAATCAAACTCACTTCAGCTGGGTTTAACTTCGCCGACTGCTCCAATATACGGTTTGAGAGTGTAGCGTCACCGTCAATGAGACAAAAAGATTGTATTCTCGTTTGCACCAAATATGTCAGAGCCCCCAGACTGGTTTTATGAATGGCCAGTGCGGTAATAATGTGGTCGTGAGGTTCATGATAGGGAAGGGCTGCACTAGGATAATGAAGACGAGACAATAGTGCATCTGTGGGAAACTGAGTGATAGTATTTGGCAAAACATTCTGTTGCTGCAGTTCTTTAACCAGTGCCTGATTATTGTTACTTTCACTGAGGCCGTTTAGCAGAATGCCATTAACGATATCCAGTTTGGGTAATGCCTGATTAACCGTTATGTCATTCAGCAAAATATCTCCCATATCTGAACGCCGTAGAGAAATGTTTATACGGGTGCCATTTTCGGGGGTGATGTGTTCAAGTTGTGTAGCCAGAGCATAAAGGCTGGTTGCATAGGATGCAGGTGATGAGGAATCACCAATACTTCCTGGAGTCACTACTCTATATTTCTCCGGGAATTGAGTATTCCAGGTGGGTGAAGATGCATCAAATACTGAATGAACCTGTCGATCAGATTTAAAGTTAACACTGGCTCGAATGTTCAATCCTGCCTTCTGAGTTACCATCATGCCTTGTCGCGGAGACCGGTAATAAAGTTGAATCAGTTGCTGCTGAGCAGCCTGAGCTGTTCGATAAACCTTTCTGGCTAATGCCATCGTCAAAGTTTGACTGAAGTGTTCAGTAAACGAACTTTCTGTGTAAGCAATAATATCCTGTATACTGCATAGACCCAGTCTCGTAAGGGCCCCATTACTTAGCTGACAACTTTTTTCCAAGACTTTCATAGGTAGTGTCAGGGGCATAGCCATCTCCGGTAAAATGTATTGTGATTTAATGGGAGCTATTAAAAATGGCACCCCCACTTAAATTAGAATTTTTAAAAAACACCCTACCAGTATTAATGGTGAGTCAGAAATATAAACAAGCTGATAATCGTATTTTTTATGCTTACATAATATTTATTATTAGTTATCACTCATAGCGAGCTCTTTCAACAAAAAAATACAATGCAGCCCCCTTCATCATTAGACTAAACCATACACACTACAGGTTAAGGGATGATTGTTTATAGCCTGGCAATGACCGTTTGGCTGCAAAATAAATGTTCAATGTAAGTGCCTCTAATAGTAATATTAAGTGCAACGGTGGAGGTGTAATTTGTCATATTTTTCGTATTTTTGGAGATAAGACTATATCGTTAACAGATATATGGAAAATTGAGCGCATTGTTAGCTGAGTATTTTTGGATTATTTCATTTATAGATGCGAAAAATTTCATCCGAATACCGAACAAACACCCGCGACTGGAATTATCTTTCTTTTTTTGTTGCTTATTTATGGGGGGCAGTTGAACCTTATTTAAGGCTGACGTGGCTATGACATATTAGCTTCAAGATATAGGGTTTTGGGGAATTTAGCTATTTATTAAAGGGAGTCCTTGATTTTACATGACGAAGATAATATGCCGGCTGCCGGGGTTAAGTTTGTCCAGCCAGTGATTCACCGGTCAATTGCTGGAATAGCTCTGGGTTTTGCGGGTTAAGACCAGGTAAGGAAGTGTTACGCCGCGGGCTGTTGTAGCTCATGGGAGTGGCGGAGTTTCCCTATAGTGCCAAAAACAGCACCAGTAACAAGCCTCAACAGGTCTTAATCTGAATTCTGTAGCGAAAATTAATGCTTCTTCATAGTACTGAAACTCCTTCTTCAAAACTGACACTTCTCCTTTTTTTAAAATATAACAGGTCTTTCTGTGAATGACGTATTGCTTCCCAGCATCTTTTGATATTATTATATAACTCATACCTCTTTTATCCTGTCTCAGATGGGGGGGTTGTCAGATTCTGTTGGACTACTGAGAGGCATCCCTGATGTTCCTGCATAGAATACTATCAGCACTGCCTCTTGCTCATCAGTAAACCCCCTGTGAATCGTATTAACCGTCTCTGCGAGAGCTTGCCCTTCAGAAATTAATTTTATCGCACCGCTGCTCTTCTCCTCGACTGTAATATGTCCAGATAAAACCATGCCAGCATTTGGCATCTCGTGAAAGTGCCAGTCAACAACACTATTAGGTTGAATTGTTATTTTGAGTATAGTTAATTCAGGGCTGCCTTTTGGATAGCTTATGTATTTATCACCATTCCAGGCTTGTTGTGTTTGTAATAAAATTTCTTTTCTTACTGGGTCTCTATCATTATCTTTACTCATATTTCCCTCTCAAAACTCTCTGGCTTTCAAAATTATCAATTGCATTCCCATTCAAATGGCATACTTTTAATATTTTAATTAAACATTTGAGTTTTTTTAAACATCTCTATCTCTATCACATCTATGGTTGGTGGTTAACCCATCACTTTTACGCACTGTACAAGGTTTAGATACTTTGCCAAAATAATAAGCAATGATAATCGCTGTGTCAGGGCAAGTGGAAGTCAATAGAGAGGCACTTGAAAATCTCCGTGGCAGAAATTTTCGCGCCGGCCGGCCAAGTGGCTGACTGATATTACCGAGTTCCAGTTTCCGGCAGGCAAGGTCTATCTGTCGCCAGTAATTAACTGTTTTGATGGCACAGTAGAGAGCTGGTCGATAGGCACACGTCCGGATGCAAAACTGGTGAATGGTATGCTTGATGATGCGGTCGATACGCTCAGAGAAAATGAAAGACCGGTAATACACAGCGACAGAGCCGGCCATTATCGATGGCCAGGCTGGCTGGATCGTATCAGTGCATCAGGTCTTATAAGGTCTATGTCGCGCAAAGGTTGCTCGTCGGATAACGCGGCGTGTGAAGGCTTCTTCGGGCGGGTCAAAAATGAAATGTACTATGGCAGAAACTGGAGCACCACAACGCTGCAAGATTTTATCTGCTTCCTGGACAGGTACATACGCTGGTATAACGAGAAGCGAATCAAGATCTCATTAGGTGCGATGAGTCCAGGAAATCGTCCGCACCCCCCAGGCGGACATTACTATTGAGCTTCTACAACTTTTGTCAAACCTCAATTAAACTGACCGTTATCTGGCTCAATTGAAATGACCATTAATCCTGTTTCTTTTCAATTAATCACCGTGTTTTGTTTAATACCGGATGCTGAATGAAATCATTACTGATAGTCTTTTTTCATACTGAAATAATGAGAAGATGAACGGTATGTTCCGATTTGAATTAACACCCAATAATGCCGGTCTTATTTTATGGGGGGATACGGCAGCACTGGATGAATTACACCAGTTTATCCATTTCGCTGTGGATGAAAGTCCTCTGATAAAGATTAAAGATGGCTTTATGCTGGCTCTGGCCTATGACATTCGCAAAGCCCGGGAAGGCTGTCGTCGCACTGAGCAGTATCAGTATGAAGAAGGAGATTCCTATCAGCTTTATGGTGTGGAACTGTTATGGCCACTGATCTTGCTTCAGTCTGCAATCCTCAGACGTTCAATGAGTTACATCCAGACAGATAAAAAACAGTTATCCATTATGTATGCATTTGAGCATCTTCTGGAGTCCGCTTTACAGGAGTTTCTGCCGGGTAACCGGGCAGAAGTCATGATAAAACTGGCCAGCAGCGCAGCTGACTCTGACTTTGAATGGCTTGAGGACAACATTGACAGCCGGTGTTGTTATTTCCTCAGTCAGCCACCTGCAAAGAGAAAAGAAAAACTGGATAAGATCCTTTGCTCCTTTGATTCACTCTGGAGTCAATATGCCCGTGAAAAGCCGGATACAAAAATGCTGAATACCATGAATAATACGGACTGGGTCTGGCCAGATACGATTCACTGGTAAGCACGTCATTAAGTTGTCGTCGCACTCATTAATAACGGTTGAATCAGCCAGGCTTTTTGCCAAAGATTTGCTCAGAACGCGACTGAAGCTGCTTCAGGGCTTCAAGCATGTCATCCTGGTTCAGCGCACGCTGGGTCTTTTTACCGGCCGCTCTGGGACGTCGTCGGGAAGGGCCATCACCGGCAGGAACGGACTGTGAGCGAGTGTCATCGCGGTTGCTCTGTACCAGCCGGATAAACTCAAGTGTTCTGCCGAGACGTTTATTATCAACAATGGCACCCTGGTCGATTTCAGAGAGCCGATCGTAGGTAGAGCAGGGAAGAGCCACACCATTCAGACGCAGCTCTTTTTGCCCATCGGGGTAATGATATACATCGATGTACTTACCCATGGCGCGGCGGCTATATTCACTGTCTTCAATCAGATACAACATTTTATCGTATTGAATGGTCAGTGCTTTTGATACCTTTCGCTTCTCGCGAACAGTGAATATCAGATCCAGATCTTCATCGTGTTCCACGGTGCGGTGAACATCAAAATCATGCCTCGGGATTTTACCAAAGCGTCGGTTGTAATCAGCCCTGTATGTTTCGGCGAATGCATTGGCCGCTTCCATTGAACTGATCCCCTGTAACCGGAACTCTTTCACCAGGCGGTCCTGCAGGGTGAGATGTGCACGTTCGACGCGACCTTTCGCCTCACTGGTATCGGCACAGATAGTCTGAATGCTCAGCTCGTGCATGGCCCGACCAAACTGCGTATGGCCATCACCCCCGGTCGCATTTTTGTTATTTACCCGAAAAACGCCCGCTTTATCACTGTACAGCGCCAGTGGCTTACCGTGTTTGTCGATGTAGCGTCGCGTGGCTTCAAAATAAGAGAATGTGGACTCTGATTTGACGAACAGAAGCTCCATAATTTTGCTGGTTGCATCATCAACGTAGACCAGAGCGGTACAGGCCGGGCCACGATCTTCGAACCATTCATGATCGCAGCCATCTATTTGTATCAGCTCACCAGTACACGGGCGCCGGTAACGGGGTTGATGTATCCTGGCGGCCCGTTGTTTACGGGGAACCCAGAGACCCGCACGCGTCATAATGCGCCTCACGGTCTCTTTACCGAGGATCAGACCGTGGAGCTCTGCGAGTTTTTCCTGCGCGAGTGTCGGACCGAAATCGGCATAGCGCGTTCTGATAAGTTCCAGAGCCTGATCGGCAAGCCCGGGCATAAGTTGCCGGTTACCCCTCATGCCACGTCGCCGGTTGGCCATACCGAGCGGACCTTCTTCACGGTAACGCACCAGAAGCCGGCGGCATTGTCTGTCGCTGATCCCGAGGTGTTCAGCTGCGCGGTGCGTGGTCATCCGGCGCTCGATGACATCCTGGATAATTTTGACGCGGTTGATCTCTTTCAAGGTAAACATTCCTGAGCTTTCTGCACACATGGCAATCTCCGGTAGTTTTTACTGATGAAAAACGACTCCGTGAGACTCACCATATCGCGGTCACGTGAATTGAGCTACAGGCGGACACTACTATTGAGCTGCCACAACCTTGGTGCGCATAATCTATCTTATGTTAAATAACATATTGATTTATAAAGGATATCATAAGTTTCTCACCTGAGCATCACTCCCCTACTCACCTTGTTGGCTGAAAGTCATCGTGTTGCCTTGCCACGCGTACCCTTCTAATAATTGTAACCACCATGAACATTTATATAGTTGAGGCGTATCGTTAGAACATCTTTGTCGCGATGGTTAAAATCGTCATCATTAATTTGTCTATTTAAAGCGCTGAGCTAATTTTCGTGCAGTGTGGAATATTCGCAGGATGCGAACTTGTGTTTTATCGACAATATAAACAACGATAAAGGGGAAATGTGGTATCACAAGTTTTCGTTGTTTTTCAGTACGACCAGCTTTGAGGCCTGCGAGTGGATTGTCTTTAAGAATTTCAATCATCGCGACAAACCTGTCGTCAGCGGCGATAGCGACCATGGCTCCAGCTTCTTTATTCAAATACATGAAAATATTTTCCCTATCCGCTAGTGCGCGTTTGTCCCAGACTATAGTTGTTGTCACAGTTTTCCCTGTGTTGCACGTATTCTTAAATCATTCATGCGGTTATTGACCTCATCATCGCTAACAAACTCCCCCTCACCTGAATCATGACGTTCAAAAGCATGAACGATCTGTTGCTCCAACCAATACGTATGTTCAGAGCTCTGATATATAAGCTCTTCTGCTGCGAGTTCTTCTGCACGCTGACGCATGATTTCAGTCAAACTGCTCTGTTGGCGTTCAGCTGCTTGCATAGCTAAACGCTTAGTTTCTTCATCTATCCGAAAATGAATAGTACTGCCCATGATATACACTCACCGTGGTGTCAATTGTGTAGTCATTATGAAGGGTATTCGATCAGATGTCATCATGGTTGCTCGCCTGTTCTATGTATCGTAGCCCTAACTTACTCTGTGGCTGAGGGCCGAACTAAAATTCGAAGCAGAGTTCAACTATCTTATAAACTTCACGGGTTGTGTCGCATTAAGGAGTCGTCAGGTAAGGTGCTGCTTTGTTCTGATGTCTCTGATCCGAAACGTCTTCAAGCGCCTGCATTATCCCATTGATGTGATAGCCCAGTGTGTCTACTGGTATCTGGCTTACTCGCTTAGCCTACGCAGCCTGGAATAAATTATCGATAGTCACTCGTGTTCGCCGTGCTGGCGAATGGCCTTGCGAAAGAGACGCAGCGCAGCTGCGGTATCCCGTTTAGCGGTCAGCGGGATATCAATGGTCTGTCCGCTGTATCGACTGCCCAGTACAGATATTTCCATTGTCCTTTAACATTTATATAAGTTTCATCCATTTGACACCGACACTCCGTGCGCCGCTTATGTCGACGGAAGGATTTTCGGATAAGAGACATGGTCAGGAAACATCTTAAAAAAATAACATATTACCTATTAGCACCTTAATGCGACAGAAACTCCTCAGGTGTAATGGGTGAAACTACAGGCAGGCAAACCTGATAACACAGATATTTAGCCAGAATAAAATCTTGTAAGGTGGCAAAAGAATCTTTCATAATCACAAAATCATGCCCACATATCATAATAAAATCAGCAGGTTAACATTTATATTTAGAGCGGAATGTCGTTAATAAGATGATTAAACTGTATTATTCTATAATTTCAGGCATCATAAAAAGATGAAAACAACTTGTATGCTCTCTATTTAATGAGACTCATTTTTATGAAAAAAGCTCTTTTTCTCTATTTCATTTTTTCAAATTTATTCAGCAGTTATTGCCATGCTGCAGGGCAGGATAAAAATGAAGGGCATCAAACTAAATCAAAAACAGAAGAGCTCATTGATATTTCCGGCATCGAGAGATACATTTTTGTAGGGGCAGCCTCAATAAAGATGCCACCTGAGTTTGTTAAAATGCCTGAAGAGATGCTTGAGATAAAGCATCCGGACAATGAAAGACCATCAGAATCATGGTTTATAGAAAAAGAACATGGCAAAATTTCATTAGCATTCAAACTGGCCAATAACAATATAACAGAAGATCAATTACCCGTTCTTGCTGAGATGATGAAAAAGCAACTGAGTGTATTCTCCCCAAAAATATCTTCCTTAATGGTTAACGGCAATAAAGCTTATCGAATAGAAATGGTTACCCCGGACGGTGCGAATCCGGATGGCGGTATATTTAACATAATGCAACTTACTTCCCTGGAGGGTAAGTTGTTTATCGCCACGTTTAATACCACTGAAGATTTGAAAGATGACTATATAAATACAGGAATTAGTGTTTTATCCTCAGTAACCTATTAAATTTAAAATAAATACTCACATTAACTTAATCAATCCACAAGATATTGGTAAATAAATCATGAGCAATAAAGTCGCAAATAACTCTGACAGTAAGACATACAAAGAAAAATGGGTGAAACGGTTTGAGTTCTTTAATATTTATGGTGCACCAAATTCTTCGAGTTATAAGCTGGCATTAAAGTCAGCCCCAGAAAAAAAGCTTATTTATTTTAATTTCATCGCCTTGTTTGTGGGGCCATTTTATTTGTTTGTACTGGGTTTGTGGAAAAAAAATCTATCACTGATGTTGATTGGGACTATTATCAATGCTGTAGCCTTTTTTGCGCTACCACCTGTATTTACTATTATTGGTAAAGTGGCAATAGGTGTAATGTATGCCGTTACAACAAATTACGCTTACTATCTTAAGGAAGTAAAAGGGGAGCAAGGCTGGAATCCCTTTAAAGGAATCATGACTAGTCCTGATATAGGTTGACACTTTTCAGCCTTAAAACGCCCGATGAACTTCTTCGGGCGTTTTGTATTTTAACGACAGATGCGGACGCCGGGTATTGTAGATTTCTACCGACTGATTTTTTCGCAACCTGAAATCAGAATGGGTACCGAACTGTGGATACGCTAATTTTAACGAAGCAAATAGATCAATAACGAATTACATTATTGGTTATTACAGCCAGCTCAGACCCCACCAATATAACGGTGGCTTAACACCCAATGAATCAGAGCGATTGTTCTGGAAAAACTCTAAAACTGTTGCCAGTTTTTGTTGACCACTTCAGCTGCTGTGCACTGACCAGCATGCGCACTACGGAGAAGGTGCCCTACATTCTACCTATACTAAGCACCGTTTGTGCAACAACATAAGGAGGATTGATGCCTTCATTTATTGAAAATATTTATACCATCTGTATGAATCACAATATTCGGGATATTTCGCCAATAACTCATCAGAAGTGGCTATTAGTTTCTGATTTTAATGGCCAGATTTTTGAGGTGGTAGGATTGCCTGATGAACCGAAATTGATTAAGTACGGTGACCTGCTAGGTAGTAACATCTCAGAAGACCTCTCGTCTTTTAGCCTTAACGTCACTGGGACATATGCAATTGCACGCTTTTGGTGTCTGCAAACGACGACATTTATACATAAACTTTATTCCATAGAAACAAAATTATGGATGTCGCTGGTGCCTCCATCTCAGGCCATGGATGGTACGCCACAAGCAAGCTCTGTTCTTGGCTTCTGGGTCGAAAATGAGATAGTGATATTTTCAGAGCAAGCACGATTCGGCCGCTTAAGAGAAAAGACTCTTTTCTGGAGTAGATACAATCTACAAGGCCAAAAAATAGCTGAGCATCGGCTGATGCTGGCTTCAGAAAGAGGACCAAGGCCCTTCGCAACAAGAGATACGTTCTGGTATGTAAACGTGAACGGGCGTGCAATTGCATACGCGTGGGATAGATTTTTTGCATTCGATTGTACTGGTGTTACCGAGCTACCTGCGCCGAGTGGTTTGGGGCTGATAAAGTCCTACTCCCCATCTTGCGTCCACAATGGCAAGATCCTGCTCTTCTCACACAACGAGAACGAAGAAGAGGCATTTTTATACGATATCGACCTTGTTGAATGGAAAAGTACACGCAAAAATATCTCTATGTTACTGAGAGGACCGCGTAATTCAAACCATCTATGGATGCCGCGCCTGGCAGAAGCAATATATCTTTGTGACGACTGGGTTCTTCTGAATCTTCATGATGGTGATCCTCTGAATCGGATTGCCTGCTGGCTCTGGGAGCGCTCTACCAATCGTGCTTGGGGAGTACCCATTAAGGAAACGGGCAACCGTGAAAGTCTGACGTTCGGCTATCTTGTGGACTCCAACCGCTTTATCGCAATCAATCACGATGAAATCATAGTTAGTCGTAATCTGGAACAAATTGTTGCTGATCTTCAGGCTTTACCAAACAAGGCAAAGGTTCTGCCGTTTTCTTTTATACGCTGATGTTTAACAGCAATAAAAAATACAGCTGAAGAAGTTGTTCTTTCTCCAATACACCAGAGTTGCTATTTTCATCACAAAATACCGAGTAATGGATTATGACTACTGAAAAAACGCACACCACAGAACAGCTACAAGGCAGTACTTTTTCTACAGAAGTTAACTTAAATGGTTTAATTGAAGTCTTAAGCAAACACCTCTATTCCACCCCGATTGTTGCAGTTCGTGAGCTGGTTCAAAACGGACATGATGCAATTACTCGCAGACGCATCGAGCAGCCAGACGCACCGCTTGATAACCAGATTCGTGTCGTTGCAGACGCTGCAAAATCCACTATTACCATTTCCGATACAGGTGCCGGATTAACCGAAAGTGAAATTCACGGTTTTTTGGCAACAGTCGGGGTCGGTTATACCCGTATGCTGCGCCAGGAAGATGACAACACAGGACTGATAGGCATGTTTGGCCTCGGTTTTTTATCGGCTTTCGTGCTGGCAAAGGATGTGACTGTCCTGACGACATCGTGGCAAACGCCTGAAAAGGGATGGAAATATTTTTCGACGGACGGACAGCGTTATTCGGTAACACCTCATAAGGCAACAGCGCCTGGAACGCGGGTGATCTTAACGTTAAAAGACGAGTACTGCCATCTTGCCAGTAATACGCTGCTGAATCGGGTACTCTCGCGTTACTGTATCCTGCTGCATGAGCCGGTTTTTGTCGGTGATGCGGATGAACCTGTGAATAAACTCACGCCCCCCTGGCGTGAGCCCGTACCGGAAGGGGTAACGGTGCATCGCGCATTAATACAGCGTAAAAACCTGGCGTTCGCCGCACAGTTTGAACCTTCGTTTGAGCCCATTTGCACCATACCCGTTAAACCGTGCGGTGCGAGCGATGCGCAGGGGATTTTATGGATCCAGGACGGTGCGACTTATGGCACCAGCGATAACCGTAATCTGTCTCTCTTTTTGCGCGGAATGCTATTGGATGATGAAGTACGGGAATTGCTACCATCCTGGGCCGGTTTTGTCGGTGGAGTGATTGAATCATCAAAACTCACCCCGACAGCCAGTCGCGAGGATCTGCAACGTGATGACACCTGGCATGCCGTTCAGGAGGAATTAAAGGAGTCGTTAATCGCTGGCTTGTCTGATTTAGCGCAGAATCAACCAGAAGTCTGGCGACGGGTGTTGTTACGGCATAACGAGGCATTATTGGGGGCCGCGTTATGCGATGAACGCCTGTTCGACCTGCTGAAAAATAACTTGCAGGTGCCAACATCCAGAGGTGCGCTGCATGCCCGGGATTTACGCATTAATAACAGTATTCACATTTTATTAAGTCCGGATGGCGGCTTTGAGGAGATGCTGTTTCATATTTTGCAGCGGCCCGTTGCCAGAGGCGATCGCTACGCTGTTGTGCCGTTCTTGCGTCGCTGGGCGTTGCTTCATCACTGTCGGATAATCGAAGTGGGGACACGTACAGGTAATGAACAACTCTTTAGTCTTGAACACTTACCCGATGAGCACATCGCTTATCTGGAAAAACATCTGTGTGATGGTGAGCAATTAATTATTTCCCGTTTTGAGCCAGAAGTTTTACCGCTGGTTGTGACGCCAGATCGTGAAGCTGAATTAAAGCAAATTCTTGAACAGGACGATGCAGATAAACGCATTAGCACCGCCGCACTGATGTTGGCACGCCAGTTTACCTCGCAAATTAAACAAACCAAAACCTCGATCCTGTATCTGAATCTAAATAATCCGTGCGTCATGCAGTTAATCACCGCAATAAAAGAAAATCATCAGCCCGTTAATGCGCTGCGGCTCTTAAAGTCACTGAAAGTGATTTTATGCGCTAGCGGCGATAAGAATCAGCAATGGGATTTACACCAGGCGCTGGAAGATTTTACACAAGTTATTCCATCATTAATCAATCAGGGAAGGTAAAAAATGGATACATGGGCGTGGTTTACAAGCTATAGCAAAGAAATGCGCGATGCCGGGCAAGGATACATCCCGGATCTTATTGACGATTTTTCTGACAGTCTCCTGCATTTGCAAATGGAAAAAGCCAATGCGCTACTTCCAGAAATGAAAGCACTCAATCAGGTGGCGAAAAATCCATGGCTGGAAATCTTTATTGGCCACTGGGAAATGCGCCATCGCCTGACCAATTACAGTGAGGGTGATAAAGTTCTGCCAGAGGTCGTGGCGTTATTTGAAAAAGCGCATCGTGAAGAAACGATGGATTGCCCACAATCGATATGCGTCACACAGGATTTATCCGCCTGTTATGAAAACATTGACGCGCCAGGCTGGGCAGCGGAACGCATGGCGGTATGCGATGAAACCATTTCACGAATTGATCCAACCTGGAGCTGTTTTCAGTGTTTGTCGACTGAATATGCCGATGCACTGAAGGATAGCAGCCGAACAGAGCTGGCACTGGAATATATCGATAAACAGATCGCAGCCGTTCATGCGTCAGGGGAGGAGAATATTGAAGCTTTGCAGTCGACACGAGCCGATCTATTGATTTCGCTGAAACGTTTTGATGAAGCACTGGCCCTGGTTGAAGAACTGGCGGAAGAAAACGATTACTGGAGACGCGACCAAATCAGCTATCTGCTGAAAAAGCTGTATATCATGGCGCTCACCGGCAAGGATGATGAGGTTTGGGAACAACTGCCTGGTTGGTCCAATATCACACCGTATTCCTGGGGGGAGTGGCTTAAAATTGTCTTCGTGCTGATTTCTCGTACTCCCGAGCGTAATACCTGGCGGCTGGCCAAAATTATCCAGCAGGTCATGGAACAACGCTCCCAGGCAGGCGCTCACCGTAAGGTGGTTGATCTGGCTAAAGTACAGATTCAACTGGCACTGGAACGAGAGTCTATCTGGGTGGCAAAACGGGCGTTCAAACTGGCGCAGCGACACATCCCTAAATTGCGCGCTTTGCTTGGCGTCGATCTT
>Ga0160437_1000271_pt1 | contig 28221 bp, 23 predicted proteins | sample HID1975I_E0MG_FD_108227 | JGI IMG/M metagenome (GOLD analysis project Ga0160437, IMG submission 108227) | Enriched soil microbial communities from UW Madison campus, WI, USA - HID1975I_E0 MG | ecosystem: Environmental > Terrestrial > Soil > Unclassified | place: USA: Madison, Wisconsin... | reverse complement strand
GCTGGAGCGGGTGATGCTGGATTTCCAGAAGCAGCGCTACAACGTGCTGCTGTCGACCACGATCATCGAATCGGGCATCGACATCCCCAACGCCAACACCATCATCATCAACCGCGCCGACCGCTTCGGGCTGGCCCAGCTGCACCAGCTGCGTGGCCGCGTGGGGCGCTCGCACCACCGCGCCTACGCCTACCTGGTGGTGCCGGACAAGCGCGCGATGACCCCCGACGCGCAGAAGCGTCTGGATGCGATCGCCTCGATGGACGAACTGGGCGCCGGCTTCACCCTGGCCACCCACGACCTGGAAATCCGCGGTGCCGGCGAACTGCTCGGCGAAGACCAGAGCGGCCAGATGGCCGAGGTGGGCTTCAGCCTGTACACCGAACTGCTGGAACGCGCGGTGCGCAGCATCCGCCTGGGCAAGCTGCCCGACCTGGATGCCGGCGAAGAAGTGCGCGGGGCCGAGGTTGAACTGCATGTGCCCGCGCTCATTCCCGACGACTACCTGCCCGACGTCCACACCCGCCTGACCCTGTACAAGCGCATCAGCAGCGCGCGCGACACCGATGAACTGCGCGAGCTGCAGGTGGAGATGATCGACCGCTTCGGCCTGCTGCCCGACCCGGCCAAGCACCTGTTCGCCATCGCCGAACTCAAGCTGCAGGCCAACGTGCTGGGCGTGCGCAAGCTGGAGCTGGGCGAGAATGGCGGGCGCATCGTGTTCGAGGCCAAGCCGGCCATCGACCCGATGGCGGTCATCCAGATGATCCAGAAGCAGCCCAAGCTGTACACCATGGACGGCCCGGACAAACTGCGCATCAAGCACCCGCTGCCGTTGCCCGAAGACCGTTTCAGCGCGGCCAAGGCCCTGTTGCTGACCCTGTCGCCACGCTGATCCCCGCTTCCCCTGTGACCCTCCGCTTCTGCGGGCCGGAGGGTTTTTCGCCTGATCTCTGCCCGCGACAAGGAGAGTTGCTTTGAAACGATTCCGTACCCTGCTGCTGGCTGCCAGCCTCGGCCTGTTGAGTGCCTGCGGTGGCAGCGGCAGTGGCATGAGCGCCAGCGAATACCTCACCGAGAACGTCGCCTTCTGGAACGGCGCTGCCAGCACCGTGCAGGAGTGGACCGTCGGCAACAAGAGCGAGCCGCTGCAGAAGGCGCTGGCCACCGGTGAGGGCCTGGACACGCTCAAGCCCGGCCTGGAACGCGCCCGCACCGAGATGCAGCAGTACCTGACCCGCATCGACCAGATGCCGCCGGACGAGGATGCCAAGGACGTGCACCAGAAGCTGCGCGCCTACGTGCAGAGCGCCGAAGAGATGTTCGGCATCCTGGTGGAAATGGCCGCGCTGCCGGCCGACAAGACCAAGGAGCAGGTCATGCCGCTGGCCGAGAAGCTGCAGACCGTCGGCAACCGTATCGATACGGAAATGCAGGCCCTGGACGCGGCGCAGGATGCGTACGCCAAGAAGCACGGCATCCAGCTGCAGAGGCATTGATTCCGCCGTTCCCGGTCGCTTCGGCGACCGGGAGCGTGGCCAGTATTTCCCGTGACCGATCACTCCCCCTACGCCTCCCCCGCCGCATTGGGCTGCTCCATCGACGCGTTGTCGGTGTCCCTGCAGCTGCGCGATGCCTACACCCGCCACCACTGCGACCGCGTCGGCCTGCTGGCCCGCTCGCTGGCCCGGCATTGCAGCCTGGCCCCCGATCAGTGCGACCAGATCGAACTGGCCGCCTGCTTCCACGACATCGGCAAGATCGGCATTCCCGACGACGTGCTGCTCAATCCCGGGCGGCACGATGATGCCGAGCAGGCCATCATGCGCCAGCACCCCGAACACGGCGAACGCATTTTCCTGGCCACCGGACGCGCCGACGCCGCCGACGTGGCCCGCCTGATCCGCGCGCACCACGAAGCCTTCGACGGCAGCGGCTACCCCGACGGCCTGCGCGGCGAGAGCATTCCGCTGGGCGCGCGCATCCTCACCATCGTCGACGCCTGGGACGCGATGACCAGCGACCGCCCGTATCGCGATGCGATGGAGCGCGGCCGGGTCATGCGCATCCTGGACGACGCGTCCGGCGGCATGATCGACGCCTACCTGCTGGGTGCCTTCCAGGACCTGCTGCGGCGCGAACCGGCGCTGGCCTGACGCCCCGTGCCGAACAAGCACACCTGCAATTCCGAAGGGCGGATCCGATCGCGATGCCACGCCATGCGCGTGCATACGCGACGATGCAGGGTGCATGAACGCAATGCGTAGAAGCGGCACTGACCCACAGTGGCAGGGTCGGATCCTGATCGACTGCACGCCATCATGCAACACGCGACGAACGCATGACCTGTAAACGGTGAAGGCGCTTCCCCGCCCTAGGCCCATGCGCCAAAGCGCGTTGATCCGCTCACCGCAGTTGATTGGGATCCACCCCTGCCTCCGCGTGCCACATCGATACGCGTGGATTGCCGGGCATGGCCAACCGCCAGCGTCGATGCCCCAAGAAAAAACCCGGCATGCGCCGGGTTTTTCCATTCCACTCATACCGCCGCGATCACCAGATCACGACACGCTTGTCGTCGGCACGCACCATCGCATCGCCCGCCTTGCACTCGAACGCCTTGGCATAGGCCGGCATGTTGGACGGTGCGCCGTTGGCGCGGAAGTTGGCCGGGGCGTGCGGGTCGGTGTTCAGGCGCACGCGCAGCTCGCCTTCGTTGAAGTTGCGGCGCCACACGGTGGCCCAGTTCATGAAGAAGCGCTGGTCCTGGCTGTGACCGTCCACGGCCACGTTGGCCTTCGGGTCTTCCTTCAACGCCATCTGCAGCGCGTCGTAGGCCACGGTCAGGCCGCCTAGGTCGCCGATGTTCTCGCCCAGGGTCAGCTTGCCCTTCACGTTCACGCCCGGCAGCGATTCATAGCCGTCGAACTGTGCCACCAGCTGGTCGGTGCGGCCGGTGAAGGCCTTGCGGTCGCTGTCGGTCCACCAGTTGTCGAAGTTGCCGTTGGCCGCGAACTGGCTGCCCGAGTCGTCGTAGCCGTGCATCATTTCATGGCCGATCACCGCGCCGATGCCGCCGTAGTTCAACGCCGGATCCGCCTTGGCGTCGAAGAACGGCGCCTGCAGGATGGCGGCCGGGAACACGATCTCGTTCTTGGTGGCGTTGTAGTAGGCGTTGACGGTCTGCGGGGTCATGCCCCACTCGGTCTTGTCGACCGGCTTGCCGATCTTGTTGAGCATGAAGCGGTAGTTGAACGTGCGCGCGGCCTGCATGTTGCCCAGGTAGCTGTCGCCGTTGGTTTCCAGGCCCGACCAGTCACGCCACTTGTCCGGATAGCCGATCTTCGGGGTGAAGCTGGCCCACTTCTCCAGTGCCTTCTTTCGGGTGTCTTCGCTCATCCACTCCAGCTTCTCCAGGCGCGCCTTCAGCGCCACCGAGAGGTTCTCCACCAGGTGCTGCATCTGCACCTTGGAGTCGGCCGGGAACACGGCATCGACATACAGCTGGCCCAGGCCTTCGCCGATGGCGCCGTTGACCGACTCCAGCACGCGCTTCCAGCGCGGCTGCATTTCCTTCTGGCCACGCAGGGTGGTGCTGTAGAAATCGAAGTTGGCCTTCTCGAAGGCGCTGCTCAGGTACGGCGCGGCGTCATCGATGGTGTGGAAGCGCAGGTAGGCCTGCCAGGTGGCCGCCGGCACGTCGGCCAGCATCTTGTCCACTTCACCGAAGAAGCCCGGCTGGGCCATCGAGAACTTCTGCGCAGCCGGCACCTTCAAGGTGTCAAACAGCGCGGTCCAGCTGAAGTTCGGGGTCAGCTTGTCTGCGTCCGCCGCGCTGACCGGGTTGTAACGCTTGGCCGGGTCACGCATTTCGATGCGCGACATCGAGGCCTTGGCCAGACGCGTTTCGAAGTCCATCACGGCCTTGGCCTGGGTCTTGGCCTGCTCGGCGTCGACGCCGGACAGGGTCAGCACCTGGGCGATATAGGCAACGTACGCATCGCGGATCTTGGCCTGCGAATCGTCGAAGTAATAACCCTTCTCCGGCAGGCCGAGGCCGCCCTGGCCGACATAGGCGATGACGTTGGCCGAGTCCTTGTAATCGGCATTGGCGAACAGCGAGAACAGCACGCCCTGGCCCACCGCCTGGCTGTCGCGCAGGTACTGGGTGATGGCGGCGGTGTCGTTCAGCGCGGCGATCTTGTCCAGCTGCGGCTGCAGCGGGGTGATGCCGGCGGCCTCGATCTTGGCTTCGTCCGAACCGGTCTTCCAGATGTCGCCGATCTTGGCTTCCACCGTGCCGGCCTTGGCCTGGCTGGCGGCCGCCTGCTGCACCAGCGCGTGCTGCACTTCCAGCGAGCGCTCGCGCAGGATTTCGAAGCTGCCCCAGGTGGTCTGGTCGTTCGGGACCGGGTTGGCCTTGAGCCACTTGCTGTTCACGAACCCGTTGAGGTCGGTACAGGCGGCGATGGCGGTGTCCAGATCGGCATTGTTGAGCGAGATCAGCGCGGTCTTGATCTGCGACTGATCGAATGCCGGCTTGGCATCGGCAGTGGCGGCAGGCGCGGTATCGGTCTTGCCACAGGAGGCCAGCGACACGGCGATGGCGACGGTCAGGCCCAGCGGGACCAGCTTGGAAAACTTCATTCGACTCTCCGGCTACAGATGGATGCATCGCCCGGACCACGGGCAATCGGGCAGCGTAGCGCGGGAGGGGAGCGGGCGGACCGGCCAAAGGTCACAGGGGGAGCGGGTCGTCACCGGTCGGTAGGTGCGGACCGTTGGTCCGCACTCGCCGGGCAGTGCATACCCACCAACGGTGGGTATCTACCGCGCCTTGCCCTGGTTCGCCACGGCTTCGGCCGCCTTGCGTGCCGCCTCCGGGTCGCCCAGGTAGCGGAACGACTGCACCGTCAGGTCGTCGTTGAGTTCGAACAGCAGCGGGATGCCGGTCGGGATGTTGAGCTCCAGGATGGCTTCCTGCGAGACGTTGTTGAGGTACTTGTACAGCGCGCGCAGCGAATTGCCGTGGGCGGTGACCAGCACGGTCTTGCCGTCCTTGAGCTGCGGGGCGATCGCATCGAACCAGTACGGCAGCACGCGGTCCAGCGTGGTGGCCAGCGATTCGGTGCCCGGCAGTGCATTGCGGTCCAGCCCGGCATAACGGCGGTCGTGGATCGGGTGGCCCGGGTCTTCGATGTCCATCGCCGGCGGCGGGATGTCGTAGGAGCGGCGCCAGATCTTGACCTGGTCCTCGCCGTGCTTGGCCGCGGTCTCGGCCTTGTCCAGGCCCTGCAGCCCACCGTAATGACGTTCGTTCAAGCGCCAGCTCTTGCTGACCGGCAGCCAGTCCTGGTCCAGCTCGGCCAGGGCGCCCTGCAGGGTGTGGATGGCGCGCTTGAGCACCGAGGTGTGCGCGACATCGAACTGCAGCCCTTCTTCACGCATCAGGCGGCCGGCGGCGGCGGCCTCGCGGCGGCCCTGTTCGGTCAGTTCCACGTCCACCCAGCCGGTGAAGCGGTTGTCCAGGTTCCACTGGCTCTGGCCGTGGCGCAACAGTACGAGTTTCCGGGTCACTGCAGTATCTCCGACAGATGGCAAGGCAGACCCGCATTGTAGCGGCAACCCTGCCCTGCCCGTCCGCCGCCGGGCCGCCCCTGGCGCTCAGGGATGCGGATGCCCGTGGTGGCCCTGCGCGTCGGGTGCGGCGCGCCGGCGGCTGTCGCCGCTGCCGTGCACATGGCTGCCGTGGGCGTGCGCGGCGTGATCGTGGGCCGCATGGTCATGCCCGGCATGGTCATCGGCATGCGGATCGCGCGGGCTGCCGACGCTGCAGGGATCGCCGCAATGGTCCGACTCGATCTGCAGCGTCACATGGTCGATGCCGTACTGCTCGTGCAACCGGGTGCCCAGCTCGCGCCGCAGGCGATCGGCATCCACGCCGGTGCCCATGACCACGTGCGCGGTCAGTGCCGGCGTACTGGACGCCAGCGCCCAGACGTGCAGGTCGTGCACATCCACCACGCCATCGTGGGCGCACAGGGTGCCGCGTACCGCCGTGACATCCATGCCCTTTGGCACGCCTTCCAGCAGCACGTTGATCGCCTCGCGCATCAACACCCAGGTGCGCGGCAGCACCCACAGGCCGATCAGCACAGCCAGGATCGGATCGATCGGCTTCCAGCCGGTCCAGCGGATCAGCAGCGCGCCCAGGATCACCGCGACCGAGCCGAGCATGTCCGCCCAGACTTCCAGGTAGGCCCCCTTGACGTTGAGGCTCTCGCCACTGCCCGCGCGCAGCAGGCGCATCGAAATCAGGTTGATGACCAGCCCGAACACCGCGATCACCAGCATGCCGGTGGAGGCGATCTCCTGCGGCGCGCGGAAACGCTGCACCGCCTCCCAGAGAATGTAGCCGGCGACCACGAACAGCATGCCACCGTTGATCATCGCGCCGATGGCTTCCAGCCGCGCATAGCCGTAGGTGCGCTTGGCGTCGGGCGGGCGCCGGCTGAGCCGGACCGCGACCAGCGCGATCATCAGCGCAAGCGTGTCGGTGGCCATGTGCGCGGCATCGGACAACAGCGCCAGGCTGTTGGTCCAGAACGCACCGGCCACCTCCACCAGCAGGAAGGTGGTGGTCAGCCCCAGCGCCCACCACAGGGGTTTCTCGTGGCGGATCTCGCTGGGCAGATGGTCGTGGTCGTGACCCATGGAAGCTCTCCTGGACAATGCCGGCAGGGTAAGCAGCGCCTCGCGCGGAGACTATTACACTTACCGCAGCGTTCAGTTTGCAACTCAATAACACCAGCGCCCGGCCGCTACCTCTCGACGGCCTGTGTGGCGGGAAGACAATCGTGCATAACGTTCCAAATCTTGATGAGGCCAGCCAACCGCTGGCGCTGGCCTGGGCACAGACGCTGACGCAGACGCCGGCCGCCGCGGCGACGCTGCTGGGCAGCCTCTCGGCGGAGAGCCCGCCCGGGCTGGCCCACCATTTCTACGATGTGCTGCTCGAAGACCCGCGCGCGGGCCGCTTCCTCTCGCACGACCAGGTACGCCTGCGCCTGAAACCGGCGATGCAGCGATGGCTGCAGCAGATCCTCACCGCCACGCCGGACAGCATCAACGCGCTGGTCGCCGCGCAGCGCGTGATCGGTGACGTGCATGCCCGCGTGGGCATTCCGGTGGATCTGGTGGCCCGCGGTGCGCGTGTCCTCAAGCATCGCCTGTTCGACCGCATCATCGCGCAGGCCGACGACAGTGCGACCGCGTTCGCGGCGATCCACTGCCTCAGCGCCTCGATGGATATCGCGCTGGAAGGCATGACCCTGGCCTACACGCACGCACGCGAACGCTCTTCACGGACCGATGCGGCCTACCGCCTGTTCTCGCTGGTACAGAACGTCAGCACCGAGCGCGAGCGTCAACGTGCCCTGCTGCTGGATTGGGAAAACGCGCTGCTCTATGCGATGGCCAGCCAGAATGCGGACGCCGAACTCACCGGGCTGGCCCAGTCCGAATTCGGCCTGTGGTTCACCCACAAGGGCATTCCCAGTTTCGGCGAAAGCAGCGAGACCGGCCAGGTCGGCGCCCTGGTGGCCGCGGTCGATACCCAGCTGCGCGAAGCGCTGGCGCATGCCGATTTCGCAGCGCGCTTCGGCGCGCTGCAGGGCATCCGCGAGCGGCTGGCGCAGATCCGCACGCTGATGGGGATGTTGTTCGAACGGATCGGCGAACTCGATGCCGGCAGCGACGCACTGACCAACCTGCTCAACCGTCGCTTCCTGCCGACCGTGCTGCGGCGGGAAATCGAGCTGGCCAATGCCACGCAGACGCCGTTCTCGGTGCTGCTGCTGGATCTGGACCACTTCAAGGCGATCAACGATGCGCACGGCCATGACGGCGGCGACCGCGCCCTGCAGCACGTGGCCGCCCTGCTCGGCCAGCTCACCCGTGGCAGCGACTACCTGTTCCGTTATGGCGGTGAGGAGTTCGTGGTGGTGCTGGTGGCGGCCACGGCCGCCCAGGCCGAGGTGATCGCGGAAAATCTGCGCAAGCACATCGCGCAGAGCCCGGTGCAGCTGGCCAATGGCCAGCACCTGTCGCTGACCACCAGCATCGGCGTCGCCGCGCATGATGGCCATCCCGACTACGAGCGGCTGATGGCGCGCGCCGATGCGGCGATGTACCAGGCCAAGAAGCGCGGGCGCGACCAGGTGGTGCTGGCCACCGACACACTCCCCGATGCCCCGGGCAGACAGGCCCTGCAGCGCGGATGATCCCCTCGGGGCGGATGCCGCCCCTCATCCGCCTGTTGCGGCAACGGTGGCTGACCAATGGCGCATGTGCGGCGCGCGCCGTGCGGCGTAGCATCGCAACACTGCCGTCCGTTACAGGAACACGCCGATGTCGATCCGCCGCACCCTGACCCGCCCCGCTCTGTTGCTGCTTCAGTCGGCGCTGCTGATGACGCCGCTGCTGGCCACGGCGCGCGAGGTGGCTGCGCCGGCCGAGCATGTGGAGGCCGACGGACCGTACGTATTCCGTACCGCCACGGGCCTGGAGGCATCGTGGGTGTGCAAGGACCACGTAATCCGCCGCGAGCTGCCGGCACGCGGGGAGGCCACGGTGGTCGCGCCCGAATGCGGCTATCGGCACCCGCTGACCGTGCTGCCGCCGCGCACGGCGGAGATCGCCCGGTTTCCGGCCACGCCGCGGATCGTCGCGCTGTCGGACATCCATGGCCAGTACGGCCTGCTGGTGACGCTGCTGCGCGCCCACCACGTGATCGACAGCGAAGACCGCTGGTCGCTGGGCGATGCCACGCTGGTGGTGTCCGGTGATGTCTTCGATCGCGGCCCGCAGGTCACCGAGGCGTTCTGGCTGCTCTACAGCCTGCAGCAGCAGGCGGCGGCGGCCGGTGGTGCGGTCCACTTCGTGCTCGGCAATCACGAGACGATGGTGCTCTACAACGACCTGCGCTACGTCAACCCGAAGTACCTCAAGAGCGCGCAGCTGCTTGGCCGCTCCTATCCCGCGCTGTACGGCCCGGACTCGACGATCGGCCAGTGGCTGCGCACCCGGCCGGTGCTGCTGCGCATCGGCGATACCCTGTTCCTGCACGGCGGCATCGCACCAGAGAACCTGGACCTGGTGCGCGACATCGATGCCACCAATGCCGGCTACCAGGCGGCGGTCGGTCTGCCGAAGGCGCAGGTCAAGGCTGCACCGGACACCGCCCGCCTGTTCGATGGCAAGACCAGCCCGATCTGGTACCGCGGCTACTTCGATGGCCGCATGGACACCGCCCAGGTCGAGGCCCTGCTCAAACAGCTCGATCTCACCCGCATCGTGGTCGGCCACACTTCGATGCCGCATGTCAGCAGCTTCCACGGCGACCGCATCATCGCCATCGACAGCAGCATCAAGAACGGTGAGAACGGCGAGTTGCTGTTCATCGAGAACGGCGCCCTCAGCCGTGGCCTGCTCGATGGCTCGCGGGTGCCGCTGGCCGAAGGCAGGATCGGCGAAAGCGACTGACCCGGCCGTGCCGATCGGTCAGGACGGCACCGATCAGCGCGGCTTGTAGATGCGCGAGACCATCCAGCCACCGTGACTGCGGAAGCGGCCGCTGTCGCCGGTCAGGGCGAAGCGCAGCGCGACCACCGTGGCGCGCCCGCGGGAACAATGCCAGTCGCGTGCTTTGCCATAGGCCTTGCGGAAGGCCCGGAACGGGCCGCGTGCCTGCGTGGTGTCCAGTTCGCCCTCAGGCGGGTCCATGGCCTCGGCAGGGGCTGACGGCGGATGCGCTGCAGGGCGGGTGGCGTCCGGATGGAGATGGTTTGACATGGCGTCCCTTCGATCAACGAGGCCCGGAATCGGCCTCCTGATCGATAAACCGTCAGAACCATCGCAAACCTATCGCGCCCCGGTCATACCCGGTGCGCGACCGTCCAGGCGCTGCTCCAATGCCTTGATGCGGCTCAGGAACTCCGAGGTCGGCGCCAGTTCCTGCAGGTGCGGGCGGGCCCGGGCGATCTGGGCACGGGCACCGGCGGGATCGCCGTTGGCGAACAATGCCTCGGCCAGCGGGATGCGCCACTTGGCGGTTGCGGTGGAATCGGCGCCGTAGAAGCCGGCAAACGTATCCACCAGCTGCGCCGACAGTGGCACCGCCGCCGGATCGCCCCGGCGCTGGGCCAGCAGTGCCTGCTGCATCTGCAGGCGCAGTCCAAGCCACGGCGGCAGCTTGGGATGGGCCCGGCCGAACGCCGTCAGCACCCGCGCGGCCTCGGCATGCTGCCCAGCCCGGGTCAGCCATTCGATTTCAACCAGCTGCAGCACCAGCAACTGCGGTGACTCCGGCGGCAGTTCCTGGCGCCACAGCGCGGCCACCTGCTGCAGCGGTGCCTGCGCTTCGGCGGTGCGGTCGGTGCGCAGCAGCAACCGGGCCAGCACCATCTCCACATCCAGCGTGTCGGCGTGCGCGGGCCCGAGCAACGCGCGATAGCGCGCCAGCGCAGCGCGGTAGTTCTGCTCGGCCTGCGCGTAGTCGCCGCGGGCCTCCTCCATCAGGCCATGCGCATACTGTTTGACCGCGTAGGCGCGGCTGTCCACGCCATCCACCGCGGCGCTGGTCTGCAGGCTGTTGCGGAAGTGCTGATCGGCGGCGTGGTAGCGGCCCAGATCAAGATATTGGCCCGCCAGCGCGGCCTCGGCCGAGGCGGTGTAGCTGCTGCCTGCGCCGAACATCTGCCGGGTCAGCCCGAAGCCCTGCTCGGCCAGCGCCAGGGCCTCGTCGATGCGGCCCTGGTTGAGCAGTGTGGAGGACAGCGCGCGCAGCACACGCTGGTACTCCGCCCCCTGCACACCGTGCTCGCGCGATGCCTCGGCCATGGCTTCGCGCAGGATCGCCTCGGCCTTGTCGAGCTCGCCCTGGGCGCGGTACAGATCGCCGAGGTTGGCCATCGCGGCCAGACCGCCGCGCTGCAGCGGGGCACCGGTCCCGCCCCGGCTCAGGGCCAGTGCCGCGCGGAAGGACTGCTCTGCCTCCCCGGGCTGCTCCAGCTGCGCCTGGGCCAGGCCACGTGCGTTCAAGGCCTTCACCCGCACCGCCGCGGCGTCGTCCTGATCGAGCAGCGCGAGCGCGCGCCCGGCACTGGCCAACGCCTCCTGCTCACGCCCGGCGCTGAGCAGCTGGACGGCCAGACTGGCGCGGGCGTCGGCGATCTCATGCGGCGCGGCGCGCGTGCGCACCAGCCCATCCACACTGTCCCGCAGCAGGGCCTCGGCATCCTGAGGTTGGCCAAGGTTCTGATAGGCGCGCCCCAGCGCGGCCTGCATGCGCGCGCGCAGTGCGGGCGAGACGGTGCGGTCATGCTCGAGCCGGCGTGCACCCAGATCAAGCACCTCGCGCGCGGTCATCGGCGCGCCGTTGCGCAGGCCGGGATCGGCCGCATCGAAGGCGGCCACCAGCACATCGGCGATGCCGGCCGCGGCAACCGCATTGTGCTCGGCCTGCCGCCGCGCCTCGCTCAGCCGCAGCACGAAGGCCAGCACCATCACCGCCACCAAGGTGAGCAGCACGCTGGCGCGCCATTGCCGGCGCAGCAGCAGGCGCGCACGATGCCAACGGCTGGGGCGACGCGCGCGCACCGGGCGGTGTGCCAGGTAACGTTCAACATCTTCGGCCAACGCATCGGCGGAGGCGTAGCGCTCCGCCGGATCCGCGGCGCGGGCCTTGGCCGCGATCGCCAGCAGGTCGGCGGGCACGCTGCGCGCCGGTGCCGGCGCGGGCGTGGGCTGCAGGAGCGCTTCGAGCATCACGCCAAGACTGTAGACATCGCCCACCACGCTGGCCGGGCGTCCGGCCAGCCGCTCCGGGCTGGCGTAAGCCGGGGTCAGGAATGGCGCGGCATCATCGGCGTCGCCCAGCAGATGCGCGATGCCGAAATCCAGCAGTACCGGCTGGCCGTCGGGTCGCACCAGCACGTTGCCCGGCTTGAGATCGCAGTGGACCACCGATTGCGAATGCGCGGCCTGCACCGCGCGGCAGATCGTCACGAACAGCCGCAGGCGAGCGGGCAGATCCAGCGCCAGGGTGCGGCAGGCCTCGTCCAGCGGCTCGCCATGCACGTATTCCATCACCAGATAGGGCTGACCGCCCTCGGCCACGCCGACGTCATACAGCCGGGCGATATGCGGGTGCTGCAGGTCGGCCAGGATCTGGCTTTCACTGGCCAGCCGCGTGGCCAGCAGCGGGTCGTAGGCGCGCCGCATGAGCTTGATCGCCACCTCGCGCCGGTACAGCGCATCGGCACGCTCGGCCAGGAACACCACGCCCATGCCGCCCACGGCCAGCAAGCGGCTCAGCCGCCACGGACCCAGCCGCTGCCCGACCAGCGTGGACGGATCGTCCATCGCCGCCATCACGGCCGCCAGCGCGTGCTCGATACGGCCCAGGTCCGTCGTCTGCGCGCGCAGCAACTGCAGGGTTTCGTCGATCGCGCCCGGGTCATCGCACAGCTCACCCAGGGCCGGACGCCAACGCGCCTCGGGCAGATCACAGACCGCGTCGAACAGCCCGCGTACGCGCTGCCAGCGGCCTGCATCGCTCATGCGCGCGTGACCGGCCCGGCCAGGTGGCGGTTCAACCACGCCTTGGCGAACCGCAGATCGCGGTCCACCGTGGGCACCGAGACATCCAGCGCCAGGGCGATCTCGTCCCGGCTCATCCCGCCGAAGTACATCCATTCCACCGTCCGGGCGGCACGCTCATCCAGCGCGGCCAGCTCTTCCAGCGCGCGGTTGAGGGCCAGGACCTCGAAGGCGTCGTGGGCGGGACTGGCTTCCAGATCGGCATAGGACAGGGTCAGGTTGACCACCCCGCCGCCGCGCTTGGACGCGGCCATCGCGCGCGCATGATCGACCAGCACGCTGCGCATCTTCAGCGCGGCCAAGGAGAGGAAATGCACGCGGTCACGGTAGCCGATCTCGCCATCGAGCATGCGCAGCAGCGCTTCGTGCACGAGGACGGTCGGCTGCAGCACGCCGTCCTGGGGACTGCCCAGGCGCGCCACGGCCATGCCACGCAACTGCGTATACAGCAGCGCGAGCAGCTGATCGCGGGCGGCGATGTCCTGCTGCTCGCTCCAGCGGCGCAACAGGCAGGTGACATCCTGGCGTTCGGCGGCAGGAGGTGTCGCGTCAAAAGACATGTGGGGCGGGTCCGTGCATCACAGCAGGCGAGCAGCCTGCAGTATCGCCGATCCCCAACCGCATGGGGCGGGGGTGCCGCGGTGAGGTCGGTCACCGCGGCACCGGCACCGGGCTACTTCCCGCGCTTGGCCAGGTTCTCGCGCAGGGTTTCCAGCCGCGTGGAGAGATCCTTCAACGCGCTGCCGCCCTTGCCGACCAGCCAAGACACCTCTTCTTCCATGAAGCCGGTCCGGCTGCGCTCGTGGTCCGGCAGCGGCGGCAGAATGTGCGCGAAGTAGGTCTTGTCGAGCACGCGGCGAAGCAGTCGCTCGCCCGGGAAGGGCGCATTGTTGTTGAGCGCACGCGCGGCCTTGACCAGATTGCGGATGTCGTACTGGGTCGGGCTCAGGTCCGGCACCTGCTTGGGCAGGTCCAGCAGCGTGTACACCGCCACACGCGCGGTGCGTACCGAGCTTTCCATGGTGAACACCACATCGTTGTGCGTCTCCACGAACTGGCCGAGCAGGCCCAGGTTGGTGCAGCCCCGGGGCACGACATGCGGGCGATCGCCGGCGGCGCGCGGCATGAACTGCGCGGTGATGTACGGCATCAGCGCGGTACGCACCTTGGTGTTGGCGGCGATCTCATCGAGCTGGTCGACAATGCCCAGGTGGTAGCTCAGTTCGGCCAGGATCTCGCGGCCGGTACAGGCCGGCATCGGCTTGGCCACGTGGTTCCCGTTCTGATCCATCAGCAGCGCATACACCCATACCACCAGCACGTCCTTGGGCTGGTCGACGAAGTGCGGCTGGCGGTTGACGGTGAAGCTCAGCACCCAGTTGGAGTCGGTGAAGGTGATCACACCACCGGTCACGGTCCTGCCCGAGTAGGGATCGTTGACGGACAGTTCCCTGATCTTGTCCACCAGCGGCGAGGGGCGGCAGGTCAACGTGGCCGACTCCCACATCGAGCGGTCGATATCGCCGTGGAATTTTTCCGGTTTACCGAAGAGCGGCGACTGTGCGGCGAGGTTGCGCCACAGCGCCCAGTCGCTGTCCTGCCCGGGCGTTTCGCGCGGGCGCTGCAGCACCGGCACCGTGTCCAGATCGCCGTAGGCGGTGCCTTCGGTCATCGAGCCGGTCAGCGCGAACACCAGGTCTCCCTCGGCCACCGGCAACAACGTATCGTGACCATCCACGCGGCAGCGCAGGCCGGTGACCGTCCGCGTCTGTCCGTCCACGCGCATGTCCAGGTCGTACACACGGGTGCCGAAGGTGACCTGTACGCCCTGCTCGCGCAGCATCTTCACCAGCGGTTTGACGAAGCTTTCGTACTGGTTGTATTTCGGGAAGACCAGCGCGGACATGTCGTTCAATCCGTCGATGGCGTCCAGGAAGCGGTGCATGTACAGCTTCATTTCCAGCAGACTCTGCCAGTTCTCGAACGCGAACATCGAGCGCCAGAAGAACCAGAAGTTGCTCTGCAGGAAGCCTTCGCTGAAGTAGTCCTCGATGGTCACATCATCGAGGTCTTCCTTGCGCTTGAGCATCAGCTTGACCAGTTCCCACTGCTGCGGCTTGCTCAGCCCGAACGTGGAGAAGTCCTGGATCTTCCCCTGCTGGTGCATCAGCCGGGCCTTGGAATAGTTTGGGTCGTTGTCGTTCACCGCCCGGTACTCGTCGAGCACGCTGTAGCCGGCAGGCAGCTCCAGGGCCGGCACGTCCTGGAACAGGTCCCAGAAATTGTCGTAGTTCCAGTTCATCTCGCGGCCGCCGCGAACCAGATAGCCCTGCTCGGGGTCGCCGGCACCATCGAGCGAACCGCCTTCGATGTCCAGGCTGTCGATCAGGGTGATGTTCGCCGCCGGCATGCCGCCATCGCGGATCAGGTAGAACGCAGCGGCCAGGCCAGCGATGCCGGTGCCGATGATCCACGCCTTGCGCGTCGCCACGCCCTCCGGTGCCACCGGGCGGTTGCGCATGTAGGCGCCCATCATGTCCGGCGGCGGCAACGTGTTCTCGGGCCGGTTGCACCAGTAGGCCCCCGTGGCATCGGGTTCTTTATCGATCACCGGTGCCCGGCGCACGTTCGTTTCCTCGACAGCCATATCACTACTCCTTTTTCGATGGACCCACAGGAGGCGCCGGGCAGCCCGACGCCGGGCAGCACGGCTTCCCTACCGCTCGCGGCCCCCTCCTGGCACCGCGCTGCACACCACGATGGTACGCACCCCGCCTGTGACGGCATTGATCCGCATCAATGACCGTCGGGTTGCATCATGCGCGACACATGTCGCACACTTGCGACACCTCGCCAAACCGGGATTGCCATGTCCGTGCTGCCCACCCCCTCCAATGCCGAGCTGGAGCTGCTCAAGGCGCTCTGGCGCCAGGGCGCCTGCAGCGCGCGCGAAGTGCACAACGGCGCCGTGGCCGCGCTGGACTGGTCGTATTCCTCGACCCGCAAGACGCTGGAGCGGATGGTGGACAAGGGCCTGGTCGACGAATCCGTCGAGCACGGGCTGAACATGTACCGCGCCCGGGTCGGCAAGGTCGCCACGTTGGCCGCCCTCAGCACGGACTTCGCGCGCCGGGTACTGGAAATCGATGGGGCATTGCCGGCGCAGGCCTTCGCCGACAGCCGCCTGCTGAGCGAGCAGGAGCTGCAGCAGTTGGATGCCATGCTGCGCGCACCCGCCAAGGACGATCCGGCATGAGCCTCACGTTGGGATTCTGGGCGGTGCAGGCCACCGGCGCCCTCGCGGCGGGCGGGCTGGCGTGGACGTTCGGCCGGCGCCTCCACCGGCGCCTGGGGCTCTCCCATGCGGCCTATGGTTACTGGATCGGGCTGTGGCTGCTGGCGGTGATGCCGGTGCTGCTGTCGACGCTGGTGGCGCTGTGGGCACCCGCCCCCTTCGTCGCGCTGGCACCTACATTGACGATGCCGCTGCCGGTCGCGCTGGAGCTGGGGGATGCTGGAACAGCCGGCGGTGCGGTGGCGGCGACGCTCTGGACCCGTCCCTCCGTCGCCACGCTGCTGGCGGCCGTGTATTGCGCGGGTCTGGGGATCGCAGTGCTGCGGGTCCTGTCGGGCGTCCGGGCGACTTCCCGGTTGTGCCGCGCCACGACGCGCGTCACGCCCGCCGCGTGGCCGGGGCCGCGCAGCCGAGCTTGCGCGCAGCGCTTGCAGTCGGCCGGTATCGCCTGCCGGCTCAGCACGTTGCCGGTGAGCCCGTTCGCGGTGCGCTGGCCACGGCCGGTGATCGTGCTGCCCGTCTCGGCGATGGAGCACCTGGAGGATCGTGCGCTGAGCCTGATCCTGGGCCATGAAGCCGCGCACCTGAAGCGCCGCGATCCGCAGCGCGCCGGCCTGATGGCGGTGATCAACGCCCTGCTGTGGTTCAACCCGTTCCTGCCCCGCCTCACGGCCCGCGTGCAGCTGGCAGCAGAACTGCGTTGCGATGCACAGGCACTCGCCGAAGATGCCCAGGGCGGGCGCGCGTTCGCCACGGCGTATGTGCGCACGCTGCGCCTGTCCGCCGCGGCCCACGCGCCTGCCACGGCACTGACCCACCGCGATCTGGCCGGCCATGAAATCCGCATACGTCACATGCTGCACGGCGATGCCGCAGCGCCTCTGGCAGGATCGCGGCGCGCCATGTTGCTGGGCAGCGCGCTGCTGATCGGCAGTCTGCTGATGGTGATGCAGGCCAGCACGGCGCGACCGCTGCCTGATCCTGTCGTCGGCAGCGCGCCGTCCCCGGGCTCAACGACGCACGCCTTGCTGCCACTGCCGCTGCCACCGGTCCGCGAGCGCCCCATCGAGGTGCGGTTCCAGGCACCGCTGGCGACACCACGGGTCACCGGTCATTTCGGCGATACCGGCAGCATCCGGCAACGCGCGCACCGCGGCACCGATTTCGGTGCACGCCCCGGCACCCCGGTACTGGCGCCCGCGGACGGCCGCGTGGTGGCGGCAACGACCGCCTACCCTGACGGCCCCCAGTACGGCACGGTGGTGGTGATCGACCACGGCCAAGGCTGGCAGACGTTGTATGCGCACCTGCAGGGCGCCGATGTCGTGGTCGGCCAGCAAGTGCACGCCGGCGAGCAGATCGCCCGCGTCGGCAGCACCGGACGGGTGACCGGTCCGCACCTGCATCTGGAAATGCTCCGCCACGGCGAGCGCGTCGATCCGCAGGCGCATCTGCCGTGACCGGCTGACCCCGCCCCACACCTCACTCACTGCTGCATCTCGTTTTCCTGGCCACAGGAGGGGCGCGTGTTGCCCGGCGAAATGCGGCCCCTGCCCTTCTGCACGGATCGCCCATGTCACCCACGCTCCGCATCGTGTTTGCCCTGACCCCGCTGTGTGCCGCGTTCTCCGGCGCTGCGCAGTCATTGCCCGTACCGCAGACGCCGCCTCCCACCGAACTGGACACCGTGCAGGTGCAGGTCCCGGCCTACGATGCACGCCGCGAGGACACGGCCACCCGGATCGTGGTCGGCGCTGAAGCGCTGCGCCAGCACGGCGATATCGGTCTGCTCGATGCGCTCAAACGCCTGCCCGGCATCACCGTCGGCACCGGTGCGCCTGGCCGCAGCGGCGCGCTGTCACTGCGCGGGTTGGGCGCGGGCTACACCCAGATCCTGCTCAATGGCCAGAAAGCGCCGGCCGGATTCGACCTGGACTCGCTCACGCCGGAGATGGTCGAACGGGTGGAGATCCTCCGTGCGCCGACGGCCGACCAGCGTGGCGAGGCGATCGCCGGTTCGATCAACATCGTGCTGGCCGCTGGCGCACGCAAGGACATCGAGCAGCTGTCGGTGACCTGGGGCAACAGCCAAGGCCGGAACACGCCCTCGGTCAGCTGGCAGCGCAGCCGGCGCGCCGACCATCGCAGCAGCGCGATCACGGCCACCGCATCGCGCCGCGAATTCCTCGTTGAAGAAACCGGCACCGAACGTGCCTGGGACCCACAGGAAACGCCGACAGTGTTGCGCGACACCACCCTGCGCGCCAGCGGACACCGCGATGTGCTTTCACTGGCCCCGAGCCTGGAAACGACGCTGGAGAACGGCGACATTTTCGCGCTGCAGGGCTTTGCCGACGCGAGCCGGTTCAACCGCATCACCGACATCGACTGGACCACGACCCTCGGCGCGCCGCTGCAGACAACCCGCTATCAACAACGCACGCGCATCGACGTCGCGCAGGCCAATGGCAGCGTGACGTGGACGCGCGCGTTCGAACGCGGCGGCACGTTCACCACCAAGCTGCGCCTCGGCGGCAACCGTGAGCGCTATACCTACCGCGAACAGGGCCAGGCACCGGACGGGCAGCAGAACCTGGAGGATCACACCGATGCGCGGTTGACGGTGCGTGACCTCAACAGCACCGGCAAGTACACGCTGCCCGCCCGCGGGCGGCATGCGCTGCAGCTCGGTTGGGAAGGCAGCGAGGACCGCCGCGATGAAGCACGCGTGCAGCGCCTGCTGCCCGTCAGCGACGACCGCGAGATCTGGATCAGCGATCTGGCCTTCGATGCGCGCATCCGTCGGCTGGCGCTTTATGCACAGGATGACATCTCGCTGAGCGAGCGCTGGTCGGTGTATGCCGGTGCACGCTGGGAGCAGATCCAGACGCGCAGTGAGGGCAGCAGCTTCAGCGGCATCCATCGGCGTGACCAGGTGCTGTCGCCGGTGCTGCAGTCGCTCTGGAAGGTTCCCGGGACCCAGGGCGATCAGCTGCGCGTCGCACTGACCCGCACCTATCGCTCGCCCTCGCTGGCCTCGCTGATCCCGCGACCGTATACCTCGACCAACAACCGCCCGCTCAACCCCGATGAGCGCGGCAACCCGGCGCTGCGCCCGGAGCTGGCCACCGGGGTGGATCTGTCCTACGAAACGTACGGCAAGGAGGGCGCCCAGCTCAGTGTCGGCGGCTATGCGCGCCGGATCAGCGACGTGATCCGCACTGAAACGCAGCTGCAGGACGGGCGTTGGGTCGCCTCGCCGGTGAACGGCGGCACCGCGATGACCTGGGGAGTGGAGATGGATGCGGCAGTCCGCCTGCCGCAGCTCCTTGCAGGCGCGCCGGCGGTGGCGCTCCGCTTCAATGCAACGGCCAACGATTCGCGGGTGGAGGATGTGCCCGGCCCGGACAACCGGCTCGACGAGCAGGTGCGCTTCAGCAGCACCCTGGGCGCGGATTACCAGATCCGCACCGGCTGGACGATTGGCGGCAGTTACACCTACCGCACCGGCGGCACCGTGCAGGTGAGCCCGGGGCAGTTCGAGATCAGCGCGTATGGGCGCGAGTTGGACCTGTACTCGCTATGGTCGCTCGGCGCAGGCAGCAAACTGCGGGTGAGCCTCGCCAACGCACTGCACCGGTCCCTGTACACGGGGCAAGGGCGGATCAGTGCCGACGGCACCGAGCAGCTGCGGCGGCAACGCAAGGCATCGCCGCTGCTGCGCGTGCAGCTTGAGCTCCCGCTCTGATCAGCCCGGCTGGCGGCTGGCCTGCCCGACCGCCGGCAGCGCGCGCGCACGGCCAGGCTTGCTCGGGAAGGCGTGGCGCACGATCCGCCACATCACCTGGCCGAACTGGCGCGGCAGCGAACCGGTGTTGTAGTGCTGGCCGTAGCGCGCGCAGATGTCCTTCACTTCCACCGCGATGGCGGCATAGCGGTTGGCCGGGATGTCCGGGAAGAAGTGATGCTCGATCTGGTGGCTGAGGTTGCCCGACATGACATTCATCAGCTTGCCGCCGGTCAGGTTGGACGAGCCACGCAGCTGGCGCAGGTACCAGTGGCCACGGCTCTCATCGCGCACGCATTCCTTCGGGAAGGTTTCGGCCTCGGCGGTGAAATGACCGCAGAAGATGATCACGTAGGTCCACACGTTGCGGATCAGGTTGGCGACCACGTTGCCCAGCAGCACCGGCAGGAAGAACGGGCCGGCCAGCGCCGGGAACAGCAGATAGTCCTTGAACATCTGCTTGCCCATCTTGCGGCCCACCGGGCGGAACTGCGCGCCCAGCTGCCGGAGGGTCATCTTGCCGGCGAACACGCGGCCCAGGCGCAGATCCTGTATGGCGATGCCCCATTCGAACAGCAGCGCGAACACCACCGCGACCACTGGCTGCATGAGATAGAACGGGCGCCAGCGCTGCTCAGGGAAAATGCGCAGCAGGCCGTAGCCGATATCGTCATCCAGCCCGCGCACGTTGGTATAGGTGTGGTGGCGGAAGTTGTGGGTCTTGCGCCAGGCGTCGGCGGTGCCGACGATGTCCCACTCGTAGGTGCTGCCCTGCAGCTGCGGATCGCCCATCCAGTCGTACTGGCCATGGATGACGTTGTGCGCCAGCTCCATGTTTTCCAGGATCTTGGACAGCGCCAGCATCACCACACCGGCGATCCAGGCCGGAATCAGCACACTGTGGACGAACGCCCCCAGGAACAGCAGCGCGCGGCCGGCCACACCGGTCCAGCGCACCGCAGCCACCACGCGGCGGATATAGCGCGCATCGCGCGCACCCAGCGTGGCCAGCTGGCGCGCGCGCAGTGCATCGAGTTCATCGCCGAAGGCCTGCAGTTCGGCCGCGGACAGCGCGCGGTTGTGCACGGAAGACATGGTCACAGCTCCAGGATCAGGTCGGTGCTGGCGCTGTTCACGCACAGCTTTACTTGCGTGGCCGGTTCGGCCGCGTGTTCACCGGTGAGGGTGTGGCGGGTGACGCCGGACACCTTGCCGCAGACACAGGTATTGCAGATGCCCATCCGGCAGCCACTGGCCGGGCGCAGCCCTTCGGCCTCCAGCGCCTGCAGCAGCGAGGTGCCGCGTGGGAGGGCAAGCGTGCGGCCGCTGCGACGCAGTTCGACCTGCACGGTGCCGCCCTCCGCGTCCGGCAGTACCGGCGGGGTGAACGCTTCGGACTGCAGCGACGCGACCTGGCCGTGCAGGCGCGCCTGCGCCGTATCGACGAAGCCGCCCGGGCCGCATACCAGCGCGCGGGCGCCGCTCAGATCGCCCAGGGTGTCGAACGCGAAAGCATCGACCCGCGAGGCAGGCGCCGCCGGATCGCGGGTCAACGCGATGTGCAGCGTGAACGACGGATGGCGTGCCGCGAGGGCGGTCAGCTCATCGGCAAAACACAGTTCCTCGCGGCGGCGTGCCCAGTACACCAGGTCCACCTGGCCCGGCATGCCGGCGCCATCCAGCTGGCGCAGCAGCGCGCGCATCGGGGTGATGCCGCTGCCAGCGGCCAACAGCAGCAGGCGTTCGTGGGAGGCCGCCGGCAAGGTCATCTCACCGAACGCCTGGCCCAGTTCGAACACCTCACCGATCACCGCGGCACTGGCCAGATGCTGGCTGACAGCGCCGCCGGCAATCGCTTTGACGGTAATCGCCAGGCGGCCATCGGCCAGCCGCGTGGGGCTATAGCTGCGCGACAGCCGACGGCCGTCGACCTCCACGCCCAGGGTGACGTGCTGGCCCGGCAGCAGGCCACGGAAATGGCGATTGGGCTTGAGCACCAGGGTGACCGCATCCGCGCTCTCGGCAGTGCGCGAGACCAGGCGGGCCAAGGGACGGCGCAGGGTCCACAGCGGATGCAGGCGGGTGCCCCAGAAGTCGAACAGCTCCTCGGAGACCCAGCGACGGGGGCTGGCGGGGTGACGGCGGGCGGCAATGCGCGGGACGGTGCTCATGCTGCGCACTATACGGCCGAGCATACGACTGTGTATACAGTTGTATATGGCCGGGACGGGCTATGATTCAGGGACTTGACCGCGCTGCCCCTGATGACCTCCCCAGACCTGCCCCTGCCCGCCTCCGACGACGCCCATCCCGCGCGCAAAGCCTCGATCTCCCGCGAGGATCTGCTGGCCGCGGCATTGGCCCTGATCGGGCCGCACCGCAGCGTCTCCACGCTGAGCCTGCGCGAGGTCGCGCGTGAAGCCGGGATCGCCCCGAACTCGTTCTACCGCCAGTTCCGCGACATGGACGAGTTGACCGTGGCCCTGATCGACCTGGCCGGGCGCTCGCTGCGCACGATCATCGGCGAGGCGCGCCAGCGCGCGGCCTCCTCCGACCGCAGCGTGATCCGCCTCTCGGTAGAGACCTTCATGGAGCAGCTGCGCGCCGACGATCGCCTGCTGCACGTGCTGCTGCGCGAAGGCACGGCGGGCTCGGACGCGTTCAAGCATGCGGTCGACCGCGAGCTGAACTACTTCGAAGACGAGTTGCGGGTGGACCTGATCCGCCTGGCTGCCGCCGACGGCGCGCGCCTGCACGAACCCGCGCTGGCGTCCAAGGCGATCACCCGGCTGGTGTTCGCCATGGGCGCCACTGCCGTGGATCTGCCCCCGGAGAAGGATCCGGAGCTGATCGAGCAGCTGACCCAGATGCTGCGGATGATCATCACCGGGGCGCGGACATTGGCAGGTAGTCCGCCGCTGCGCTAAGTGGCTGCCAACGGGCCACCACAGGCGCATCAGGGTGCGACGCTGCGCCGCAGCATTTTTCGTTGACACCGCGCGCCAATCGCTAATAAATTGTGAAGCTCCTCACAATTCCGCCTGACGGCGGGCTTGGCTCACCGCGTCGGTGAGTGCGGACACATCACGCCCCGGGAAGGCGACGGACATCAATGGAGACAGTAGTGACAAGCATGGACGGCGGGCGTCGCGCGCGCGGTTTCACCCTGTTGGAACTGATGGTGGTCGTGGCGATCATCGCCATTCTGGCGGCGATCGCACTGCCGGCATATTCGCGCTATGTGCTGCGCTCCAAGATCCGGCTGGCGCAGAGCGACCTGCTCGCCCTCTCGGCCAATGTCGAGAATTTCCGCCAGCGCACCCTCAGCTACCCGCCCAGCGCCGAGGTCGCCCAGCGCGGCTGGACGCCGGCCGCCAGCAGCGCGGACTTCAGTTTCAGCTACACCAGCAAAGACGGCGGCTACACCTTGAGCGCCGAAGCCGGCACGACGATGGGCAAGGCCAGCGGCTGCGTGCTCAGCCTGGACGCGGCCAATACCCGCACGGTCGGCAGCGCCTGCAGCGCCGTCGGCATCGACAGCTGGTAACCCGATGCGGATGTCCCGTCCCCGAGGCGTGACCCTCATCGAACTGATGATCGGCTTGTTCATCATGGCGATGCTGTTGATGGCGACCATGCCGTTCGGTGCGCATTGGGTCAGCAGCAACCGCCAGATGGAGGCGCGCAGCGTGCTGTGGGAAGGCGTCTCCCAGGCCCGCGCGATGGCACTGCGCAATCCGTCCGCGCGTCGGGCCACCGCACCGGCCGCGATGCTGCGCCTGCGCGCCGGGTGGCTGGAAGTGATGGTCGCCGGGGTGGACACCCCCGCCTGGTCGGCGAAGCTGCGCCATGGCGTCCACCTCAAGCTGGCCGACCAGGACGGTTTCGCCGATGCCGACGCACTGGCCGCCAGCGACTACCCGGACTTCGACTGCGTCAGCTTCACTGCGCGCGGTGTGCGCCTGCCTGGTGCCGATGGCTGCACCGATAGCGACGTCGCACTGGGCCGCATCGCCGTCGGCCTCTCCAACCAGGATCCGCTGTATGTCGACATGCTCTGAGCCGCGCAGTCCGCGCCGGCAGCGTGGCGACATGCTGCTCGAAGCACTGGTCGCCGTGCTGATCACCTCGCTGATCGCCGCCGGCCTGGCGCATGTGCAGTCGCGCTTGATGGCCAACCAGCGCGCGACCAAGATTGAGCGGCTGGTGGTGAGCCAATTGCGTGAGCAGTTGCAGAACGCAGGCACGGGCCTGTGCGGCAGCAGCACGATTTCGCTCGCGCTGGCCGCCGATCTGAGCCGCGATGCCCAGGTCGCCTGCGGCACCGCACCGCAGATCAATGTCGGCCTGGGCGGCACCGTCCTGTCCGTCGAAGCACCCCGCGAAGTGGGCCTGAGCGTGCGTGCCGCCGATCTGGAGCTGGACGGGGACGACCCCGGCGAGTACGGCGCCGACCTGCTGCTGTCGAGCCACCAATGAGCCCGCCCATCACCGCCCGCCGCCAGCGTGGCCAGAGCCTGATCAGCATGATGGTCGGCCTGGTGATCTCACTGCTGACCATCGCCGCGATGCTGGTGCTCTACAAGAACATGATCGAGAGCACCGGCAATGCGTCGCGCGCTGCGCTGCGCGATGGGCAGGTCGCCTCCGCACTGCTGGCCGCGCAGATCGAACTGCAGGAAGCGGGCTTCGGCATTCCGGCCGCCGACACCCTGGACAGCCGGCTGGTGATCAGCAATGACGGCAAGCAGATCGCCTGGCGCTTCAAACAGGAGCTCGGCCAGGCCGACCTCTGTGCGGGCCTGCGCCTGGTGGATGCCGCCAACAGCGGGACCGCCCCACGCGGACTCTACCGCCTGCCACCCAAGCTCTGCGGCAGCGCGGCGGCGGCCACCTGGGCGGACACCGAATGGCACCCCGTCGCCGCCGAAGCCGCCTTCTTCGACCCGATCCAGAAGGATGGGAGCGCTTTCGCTGGTGCCGAACGCGAAGTCGGTGCGCTCACCCTGCGCGGCGCTGCGGATGGGGCGGGCTACCGGTTCGTCGCCGTGCCCGATGCCTGCCTGCCCTACCAGCAGCAGGACAGCGTCGAACGCACCGGCCAACGCGTGATCCTGCGCCAGGCCAGCGACGACGTGCTGTTCTCCGTGTGCCTGCCCAACCTCACCGTCTCTCCTGCCGCATGACCAGGTCGTCCGCGATGCATCATCCTGCCCGGCAAGTGCCCGTCCGTTCCCGCCGCTCGCCCGGCCCCGCACGGCAGAAGGGCATGGCGACGCTGTGGATCGTGCTGATGGTGGGCCTGGCGGTCTCGGTCACGGTCGCCGCTTCGATCTACGCCCTGCGCGGCGACCAGCAACGCCAGGTCACCACGCACTCGGTGACCGCAGCGCAGGCTGCGGCCTGGCGGGGTGTCGAAGTCGTGCGGCGCTACCTGCTGGCGGTGGATCCAGCGACGATGGCCGGCTGGGCCAACGCGAGTGGCGGACTGGCCATGCCCGCCACCTTCAGCGGCATGGGCGCGATCGGCATCCCCGATGGCAACGCGCAGATCACCGCGCTGAGCGGCGCCAGTGGCAACTATCAGGTCGCCGCCACGATCACTGCGCTGGCCGGCAGCGGATCGACCACCACCAGTGCCACGGTGGAGGTGTTGTACGACGTGACGCCCGGTGGCGGCGGCACACCCACCTCGCCCGTATGCGCCACGATTCCTGCGGCGCCGATGGTGTTCAACGGCGACCTCAACATCACCGGCGGCTCGCTCGGCGTCACCAACCCGACCGGCTTCGAGAACATCGCGGTGGCAGGCAGCATCACCCTGTCCGGTGCCAGCCAGGCCAGCATCTCCGGCTGCGCCAAGGGCGATGTCACGCTTAGCGGTGGCGGCATTCTCAGCGGCGGGCACGTGCACTCGCAGGGCACCATCCGCATCAACCAGATGGGCAACCCCAGCAACACCACGCTGTGGGGTCGCAATGTGACCATCGGCAGCGGCGTCAGTGGCGGCAACTACACTGCGGTCAAGGCCGGCGCCTACGCTGCCAGCGTTTACAGCGGCGGCACCCTGATCGGCACGACCGAAGTCGGCGGCAGGCTCATTGCCTCCACGGTGAGCGGCGGCCTGCCGTGGAGCGTGGGCACCGTGTTGCCGTCCACCAGTGGTCGGATCGTCGTGACCCTCGCCAGCGGCGATACCTGGCTGCTGGACCTGTCGGCACTGACCACCGACCCCGGCAGCGGGGCTGTCACCGGTGCAGCATCGGCCCAGCATCTCTCCGGAACGTCCACCGATGCCTTGCCGGACCAGCTCACCTTCCGCTCGACCGGCATCGCCGGTGGCACCATCACCCTGGCAACGCTGACCATCGAGCAGCTGTGGGGCCACTATCTTTCGATCAGTGGCTGGGGCGGGCGCTACACCGCGGTCCTGGCCAATGGCGATGTGGATATCGTGACCGGCACCATCGGCAGTCTGGTCGGTGGCCGCGATATCACGGCCACCCAGGCCGGCCTGTATTGGAACTTCCCGACGGTCGGCAACGGTACCGTCGCCGGCGAACTGAAGTGGGGGGGCAGCCGGCAGACCGTACCCGATGTTGGCGCGGCGATGCCCGGCCTGCGCACCCGCCAGAGCGGCACCACCCCAGGTTTGCCGGGGATTCCGTTCTGCGACACCCGTGTCGATGCAATCGATGTGAGCACCTACCGCGACGGCGCCAACTATATCTTCGAATGGCTGGAAGGCGCGCCGCACCTGACCATCCGCAATGTACGCAACAAAGCGGGCCAATCGATGGACGGCGTCTACAACCTGGCAACCCAGGATGTGCGCCGGTTGCCTGCCAACGGTGCGCAGTTCCTGACCTGCAACTGGAACCAGGCCGACAATGGCGCTGCGCACTGCTTCCGCGACAAGACCGCCACCGGCGCATGGACGATCACCGGCCTGACCCACCTGCCACGCGGCGTGTTCTGGTTCGACGCTGCGCTGAAGATCGACGGCACACAGTTGCGTGACGACGATGGCAATCGCGATCTGCTCACCACACTGATCGCCAAGGGCTACGTGACGCTGACCCAGTCCGGCCATGACCGGTTGATCGCGCCGAACTTCTCCACCCCGGCCCGGATCTGCGACGGCGACTACTACCCGTCCAACCTGTGCGACAAGACCGGGGCATCATCGCAGTTCACCGAATGGACGGACGCCGCCGACACGCGCCACCGCGGCCTGCCGATCGGCAACGTTGCGCTGGTCACCGAAAGTGGCGCGCAGCTGTCCGGCTGGGAGATCCATGGCAACGTCATCCTCGGCTCCACCCTGGCGACCGCCGCGCAGACGACCGTGATCCACGGCAGCCTGACGGTGGGCACCAACAGCCCGGGCAGTGCGACAACCATTCAACAGGGCGGTGCACAGGTGATCGTGCCGCAGAACGGCGACAACCACTACAACCCGGGCATCTGCGAAGCACCGTCGGTCACGCCAGGCGGTCCGGCTGCGGCAACGGTGCGCTGGAGCCGCTACCGCTGAGGCCAGACCGGCGCACGAAAAAGGCGACCCGAGGGTCGCCTTTTTCGTGGATATCGGTGAACCGCAGCTGCGGCGCGCGACCGATCAGCGGTACTGACGCTCACAGCGACGCTCGACCACACGATCACCGTTCTTGGACTGCTGGTTGCCTTGGATCTGGCGACCTGCGGCACCACCGGCGACTGCACCGGCTACGGTAGCCAGCTTCTTGCCGTTGCCGCCGCCGACCTGGTTGCCAAGCAGACCGCCGACGACCGCACCAGTGGCGGTGCCGGTGATGCGGTTGGGATCCTTGGAGTTACGCTGGACCTCGACGTTGTGGCATACCACTTTGCTGCCGTCGTTGAATCGGCGTCCTTCGTCCTTGGGGCCGTAAGTCTGTGCGCCGGCAACCGCCGACACCGCCAGCAAACTGCCCAGGCACAACACGCGGATGCTCGTCTTCATGGTCGATCCCTGTTTATGGCACATGGCTGGAGTGTCTGCCTGACCGCGACAAGCCCGGGTGAATTCGCGTCCACACCGCGTCAAGACAGCCGGTGGCGTTCAGGCCGCAGCCATCCAGCGGCGAGCGCTTACAAGCGCTCGCGGATCGTCTGACGCAACGCCTCCAGATCCTTGGCGAACGCATCGATACCGCTCGCCAGCTTCTCCGTGGCCATCGGATCGGCCGCCAGATCGGCTGCAAACCGCGCCGCATCGATCGGCGTCGCCTGCACCGGCTCCGCCGCGCCGGCCACCAGCCTGCGCGGCAGCTCGCCATGATCGGCGTCCAGCTTCTCCAGCAGGTCCGGCGAAATCGTCAGGCGATCGCAGCCTGCCAGGGCCTCGATCTGCGCGGTCGAACGGAACGAGGCGCCCATCACCACCGTCGGCGAACCGCGGCGCTTGAACTCGGCATACACCCCGCGCACGAACACCACGCCCGGGTCGTCATCGATG
>Ga0160437_1000270_pt1 | contig 28237 bp, 26 predicted proteins | sample HID1975I_E0MG_FD_108227 | JGI IMG/M metagenome (GOLD analysis project Ga0160437, IMG submission 108227) | Enriched soil microbial communities from UW Madison campus, WI, USA - HID1975I_E0 MG | ecosystem: Environmental > Terrestrial > Soil > Unclassified | place: USA: Madison, Wisconsin... | reverse complement strand
TACGGCCGCCGCTGCAAACCGTGATCAGGCCTATCGGGGGCTATCGAAACGTAACGAAAATGAACCGGACTGAGTGCTTAACCATAGGGCAACTTCCGCGTCCCGGTTTCCTCCCTCTCCCTTCCAAAGCCGCCGATTTTCCCTCGGTTTGCGCGAATTTCCGGTGCTTTGCGTGTTTGCGCAGACCTCTTCCGCGAATTTTCCGGCTTATTCCCGAACGGCTTTCCGTTCTCCCGGCCCGCCCGGATGCGGTCAGGTCCGAGGCGGCTGCTTCTGGGCGCGGTGCTTCGGCGGGGCCGACCTATCATCTCTTCAACAGGCCGATCGCGGCTGAGATCACGTTGGAGAAGACCCATGCCGACCCGTCATTACCCCTCGTTCAAGCGACACGCCCTCCTGGGCACGGCCACGATCCCGCTGCTGCTGGTAGCGGCCTGCACGAGCGGAATGGACTTCCAGGCCGGCACCCCATCCGGGCCGACCAGCCCCAGCACGCCCAGCGGTCCCAGCACGCCTTCCGGCCCGAGCACCCCCTCCGGCCCGACGGGCCCGACGGGTCCGACCGACCCCAGCGGCCCCACCGGCCCGACCGGTCCCACGGGTCCGACCGATCCCAGCGGCTCGACCACCAGCTTCACCGGCCCGGCCGCCGGTGTGTCGGTGGGCGGCACCGATCTGCTCGGCCAGAGCGGATCGGGCACCCTGGTCAATGTGAACGTGAACCCGGACAAGGCGACCACCGACACAAGCGGCGTGACCGTCGATGTCCTCACCGGTGACGGCAAAGTGGTGCAGGTCACGCTTCCCACCACCGCGGACGATACCAAGCAGGCGCTCGCCCCGGTGGGCACGCTGGCCGGCGCCTTGCTGGGCGACCAGGTGGGCGGCACGGTGACGCAAGTGACCGACGGTCTCGCGCCAACGGTGGCCACGGTCACTTCGGCGGTGAGCAGCGTCACTTCCCCGCTACTCGACACGGTCAATGGCGTGCTCGCGCCGATCGCCGGTGAGAACGGCGTGCTGGCGCCCGTCACCGGGCAGCTCGGCGGGCTGGTCGACGGCGTTACCGGCAGCCTGGCGGGTGCAGGGGGGGCCAATGGCTCCGGCCCGGCACGGACATTCGACGGCCCGCTGCTCGGCGTCGACCTCGGCAACAATCCCGTCACCGGGCCGAGCAACGGCGATACCCTGGTGGGCCTGAACGTCCTGGCCGAAAATCCCGGCCTGACCGCCGGCCAGCTGGTGACGGCCAATGTGCTCTCCGACGGCAAGGTGGTCGACGTCGCGCTGCCGACGACGACCGAGGGCGTTGCCGCCGGGCTGGCGCCGGTCGGCAACCTGGCCGGCGCCCTGCTGGGCGAGCAGGTCGGCGGACTGGTGGACCAGGTGACGGGCGGTGTCTCGCCGGTCGTCGCGCCGGTTACGGCCACGGTCGCCACGGTGACCGCACCGGTCCTCGATACGGTGAACGGCGCGCTCGGCGGTACGCTGGGGCAAGTGACGGGCGGCCTTGGCGCCGGCACGGGCGCCGGATCGGTACTGGCGCCGGTCACGGGCCTTGTCGAAGGCGTGGTCGGCAGTCTCGGCAATGCCGGAGCAGGCGGAAGCGGTTCGCCGCTGGCGCCGGTGACCGGTCTTGTCGAAGGCATCGTGGGCGGTCTGGCGCCGGGATCGACGGGCAGCGGCGCGGCAGGCTCGGTGCTGGCGCCGGTGACGGGCGCGGTGTCCTCGCTGGTCGGCGGGCTGACCGGCGGCCTTGGTGGCGGCCTCACGGGGGGCGCCTCGGGCAGCGCTTCCGGTGGGGCATCGGCAGGCGGCGCGCTGCTCGGCGGCCTGCTTGGCGGCGCGTCGGGTAGCTGACCCGATCCGGCCCCCGGCGCGGGATCTCCCTCACCCGCGCCGGTTGGGCCCAACCGCTTTCCCCCTCCCGGCGGTCCTTTTCCCCCGGCCGCCTTTCCCTCTCGAAGCTCTTGGACCCGACCGATGATCGACCTCGCCAGGATCAGCCCGCCCAACCGCTGCCGCAACACCCTGCTTGTCGCACGTCTCGACAATGCCGAGGCCATTGCCGCGATCCACGGCGAGGACGGACTCCGCGCCGCGATGGCGCACCTGGCCGGCGCGATCGAGCGGAACCTCAACCCGGTCCGCTTCCACAAGGCCGAGCGGGACCGGATGACGCTGCTGGCCCATGCGGCGATGCTCGAACCGGACTTCGTCTGCGCGCAGATCGAGGCGCTTGGCATGCAGCTTTGCCTGGACCCCCTGGTCCATGGCGCGGGCCGCATCCTGCTCTCGGTCTCGATCGGCCATAGCGACCCGGTGCCCGGCGTCCTGGGCGAAGACCTCTCGGCAGCGCTTGCTGCGGCCTGCGCCCGGCTGGAGCGACTGGCCGCGCCCGGCCATACGGCCAGCCTTCACCTGGCGAACGAGGCCAGTGCCCAGATGCTCGCCCGCTACCGTGACGACATGGCGCGGGCGGAGCGGCTGCTCGGCCAGATCGCGCGGGGCGAAACTTTCTTCGCGTGGCGGCCGATCTTCGATCCGCGCCATCCGGACCGCCTGTTCCAGCACGAGGCGCTGCTGCGCTATGCCGGGGAGCGGGGCGAGCAGTTCGACTGCACCGCTGCCTATGCGGCGCTGGAGCGGCTGGGCATGGCTCACCTGCTGGATCGCAGTCTGGTGCTGCGGGTGCTGGACGCCCTCGAAGCCGATCCGCACGCGCATTTGTCCATCGCGATCTCGCCGCAGAGCCTCTCCTTCGACCTTGGCGGCGCGGATGCGGCCTGGACCGACGTTCTGGCGCGGCTGGAGCGCCGGCCCGAGCTGGCGGAGCGGCTCGTGCTCGAATTCCACGAATCCGCTGCCTGCCGGTTCTGGCCGGGGACGCTGACTTTTCTCAACACCCTGCGCGAGCTGGGGGTGGGCCTGGGGCTATACGGATTCGGTTCGGGCCATGCTTCGGTGCGGCAACTCGCCGTGCTGCGGCCCGACCAGGTCAAGCTGGACAGCGCCTTTCTGCGTACCGCCTTCCTTTCGGAGCGCAACCGCGCGCGCGTCGGCCGGCTGGCGCTGGAAGCGCGCACGCTGTGCCGCACCGTGATCCTCACCGGGGCCGAAACCCCGGCGCAGATCCGACTGGCAGCGGAGGAGGGCGCGGAATGGATTGCCGGTGCGCGGCTCGGCCGCGTCGGCACACGGCGGGTGTGGTCGGCGCCGGATCGGGCGGCTCAGGACCGCAGCCCGCGGGCACGAACGGCCAGCGCCCCTTCCGCCCTCGAAACCGCCGCGCCCGAACCTGCCCGTTTCAGGCCGCTGTCCTGGCCGCTCGCGGCGCAGAGCCCCGTTTTCTGATCACTCATAATCAAACGAAAAGACTGGAAAGGAAGCCGAGATGACGAACGACAAAGTCCAGCACGCCCGCGAACTCCTGCGCATCGCGCTGGACATGCTCGACGAATGCGAAGCGCGCGTGAGCGGTGCTCTCGTGGCCGGCGCGCTCGATGCGCTGGGCGGTTCGCACGCGGAGGCGCTTGATGATCTGCCGGCCGGCGCCCCGCCGATCGAGGCCATGGCCCTGGCGATCCAGCGCGGCCGTCCCGCCTACTCCAGCATCCGCAGCTGCGCATGACCCGGCCCCTCTATTCGGATCAAGGAGAGCATGCCGATGAAGGAGGCCCGATGAACTGGGGCAACCAGAGCCTGCCCGCCCGTTTCGAGCGCGATGCGCGGTCGAACCTGCCGCGCTTCAGCCTCCTGCTCGATGCGCAGGTACGGGCCGATGGGCAGGAAGCGGACGTGGTGGTGCACAACCTCTCCCAGGGCGGCCTGCTGGTCGAAAGCGACGTCGAGCTGACGGTCGACGATGTGATCGAGATCGACCTGTCGGAGCACGAACGCGTGCGCGCCCGGGTGATGTGGCACAGCGAGAGCTTCTACGGCTGCCGTTTCGAGACGCCGATCTCCGCGGCGGTGCTGGGCGCGGCCCGGCTGCGCGCGGCGCCGCTCGCGGCCGAGGAAGCGGAACAGGAGGACGCTGCCGATGCCGCGTCCGATACCGATGACGATGCGCAGGAATCGCTGGCCCGGCGCCTGCGGCGGCTGCGCAAGCAGAACGGCTTCAGCCAGGGCGAACTGGCCGAGCGGATCGGCGTCAGCAAGCCGACGGTCTGGGCCTGGGAGCACGGTCGCGCCCGTCCGCAGGATGCCCGCCTGAAGGGAATAGCCGAAGCGCTTGGCACCACGGTCGACGAACTGGACGGCCTGCCGCGCACCGATAACCTGGCCTTTCTCATGGCCCAATATCGCGATCAGATCGCGACCCACTTCAATGTCGCACCGGCGAAAGTGAAAATCGTAATCGAGTTCTGAATTCGATTGCAGGCATTTTTTTAAGCCGTTCGAACGGCTTGACGTGAAAGTTCGTGCATCCCGCTTTCATTTATTGATAATGTCCCGGGCTTATAGGAGTAACGACGTCCAGTGGCGATCCACCAGTGGCTGCTGGTGGCGGACGTCACACGGAGGAACGGGATCGGATGCGGGACGACCAGGCCAGGGTACTTGTTCTCGATGATTTTTCGGCCATCGTCGAAGAGTTGCTGACCCTGATGTCGCTTCACGGCATTCCCGGCGTCGGTGCCGCCAATCTCACCGAAGCCGTGGACATGCTGGAACGCCATCCCGCCGTCAGCGTGGTCGCCTGCGACTTGCGGCTGGACCGCGAATCGGGGCTCGACATCGTATCCCGCGTCCGCAAGCACCCGAAGCTGGGCGCGCGGGAATTCGAATATGTCTTCATCACCGGAGACCAGATGCGCGAGGATCTGGTGGCCGGTACGTCGCATTACACGTTCCTGACCAAGCCGGTGCAGCCGCAGGCGCTGATCGGCACGATCCGCAAGATGCTGGCCAACGGTGTCGGTGCGTGACGGGGACCGGCGATGATGCGGCCGCCGCGAGCGGCCTGATAGAGGCTTTGCGCGAGCATGTCGGCCTGCGGGTCGTCAGCGACTTGCGCCTGGATGCGGCCGCAAAGACGATCCTGTTCCGCCGCGAGAATGCCGGGGAGGGCGAGCAGCCCGAGGCTCTGGCGATCCATTCCGAGGATGTCCTGCGCCTTGCCGCGCTGAGCGGCCGCTCGGACGTGACGACCGATCTTCGCACCGGCCCGCGCAGCACTTTGACCGTGATCCTGCGCGGCAACCTGGGCGGCATGCATTGGGCCAGCGCGGTGCTCTTGAACGCGCCCGAGCCGCGCGTGTCCCACGAGGAAATGGGGCACGAGGCCATGGCCGAGCGCGCCCGCATGGCGGATCTGGGCGAAAGGGCGCTGACCCTGGCCCATGAGCTGCGCCAGCCCCTCTTCACGATCTCGATGGCAAACGAGAGCCTGCGCCTCATGCTCGACCGGCCGGACACCACGCGCTCGCGCCTTCAGACCAGCGCCTCGCGCATTGCCGAGCAGGTCCTGCGCGCCCAGGTCATCATCAAGCGCACGCTGGGTCAGGCCGCGGACGAAAAGATCGTCGCCCGCCACACCGACGTGATGGAAGCGGCCGCCAGCGCGGTGGAGTTCCTGGAAGCGCTGTTCGAGCGGGCGGAGATCGCCGTCGAGCTGGAACCCACGGGCCTTTCCGCCTGTGTCGCGTTGGGGCGGGTGGAGCTGGAGCAGGTCTTCGTCAACGTCCTGCGCAACGCCGCCGACAGCATCCAGTCGCGCCGCGCGGCAGGCTGGGACGGGGAGGGGCGGATCGCCATCGCCCTGGAAGGCAAGCCCGGCCAGATGCGCTGCGTGGTGACCGACAATGGCGCGGGCCTTTCCGCCGATCTCGAACGGCTGGCCTTCGAACCGTTCTTCACCACCAAAGCGCAGGACGGCACCGGGCTGGGCCTGCACATCTGCCGGCAAATCATGGAAAAGGCCAAGGGCGGCATCCGGCTGGTGTCCAATCAGGGCGTGGGTGCCCGGGTGGAAATCTGCCTGCCTTCCGCGTCGGGCAGGCCGGCAACCTCAGATGTCGTCGCGGCCTAGGCGGATCACGAAACGCGTGGGCTGACTGGATCGCAGCATCGAGCGGAAGTCCCCGCCCGCCTCGATCGCGACCTGTTCGACCAGCCAGAGCGTGGCATGGTCCAGCTTGCAGCCGGGGGCAGGCGCCTCGTTCTCGTCGATGCACTGGACCGTCACCACGACGTGAACCGGCGTCATGGCGGCGCGCAGCAGGACTTTGCCCTTTCGCTTCTCGCTGCCCGGCCCGATGAAGCTGCCGAAGGCACTGAGCAGCGCGGCCACCGCCATCATCTCCAGCGCGCCGTGATGTTCGGGCAGGAGATGGTCCAGGGCATTGCCGTCCAGTTCCACCGAGACGCCATGGTGCCTCACGTTGGACTTGGTGGCGGCCACGGCCCGCTCCAGCGCGCTGCGCACGCTGAGCGCGCTGCGCTCCTTGTCGCCATCGCGGCCGAACCACCGGAACAGGCTGAGGATGAAGGCCGCGGCCTCGGTATGCGTGGAAATGCGGGCGACCCGGTCCAGCAATTGCTTGCGGCTCTCTTCGCCGATGTCGAGCTGCTCGACGATATAGCGCATGTTGCCGTTGGCCATGGAGATCACGTTCAGCGGCTGCGCCAGGTCGTGCAGCATGCCCGCGGTTACGCGCCCGAGCAGCAGGTCGCGGGTGACGGGCACCAGGCCGTCCTCGCCCCAGGCCAGCAGCCGGGCGTCGACCATGGCGAGGTGCCGCGCGAGGCCGGCACCCAGGAACGCGGCGCTCAGCGATCCGGTGAAGACCGCAACGGTCGCCGGCAGGCCGGGGGCGATCAGCGTGGCGCAGAAACTGGCCATGGCGACCAGCAGTGCCAGCACCCAGGTCCAGCGCGGCGCGCGCAGCAGCACGGTGACGAGGCTGCGCGGGAAGAACCCGGCCGCGGCGACCATGCCCAGGGTGGTCCAGTAGGCGGGCGCGATCCGGGCTTCGGGAATGAGGTAGAAGCCCGCGCTGAGGGCGGCGGTGACCAGCGCGGCCTTGATCGTCTTGTGCAGGACGAAGAGAGCGCCCGCTGCCGCCGAACCGATCACGCCGGCGGCGGGGGCATGGCTGGAAACGAGTCCGAGGCAAAGCGCGCAGAGCGCGATGGCGCCGGGATAGAAACGCGTGCCGTCTTCCCAGGCGCGCAGCCGCATGGCCAGTTGCGGTGCGAAGCCTGCGCCGCGGGAGGCGCTCTTGCCCCCCGGCAGGCCATCGTCGTTGGCCCCCGGTGCTCCCGACGACCCGGCCCCGGAAGAATTGGTCCCCGCCGGAGCAGCCGGCGGAAATTCCACGACGTTGTTGTTCGGCACTATCATTGCAGTCTGGCCCCCGAGCCCGGATCGGACGCCCTGCGTCTGCGAGTCCGGACGGATCGATGATTGCCAGCCCGACGGGTTTTCGCAACCGCGAAATAAACCTGATAGAAGGTTTTATGCGGTCGTAAGTAAATAGACTAACAAAGCGCCGTTCAGCTGGATCCGCAAGCCGCTTTCAGAATGTTAATCCGGCGATAATCTTCGCAAATGTCGGCGGAAGCCGAAGAGAAGCGCCAGACGAGAATGCGCAAAGCAGGCGATCCATTCTGTTCTGCTCTTGCCTTATGCTTTCCCTGCTAACGCATAACCGGCTTTTGCGTGGATCGGAAAGAACCGATCCGAACATGTTTGGCGATAGTCTTGGCATACCCCTAAATGGCCAAAGATCAGGATTGATGCCTGATTTGGACGAAATGAGCAAAGGTATACTTTCCGGGGCTTTAACGCTTGAGAAAGACTCCCGCTGATTGCGGTCGTATCGGCTATTTCTCCATCTCGGATCATATTCGAGAGCCGCTATCATTCATACGCAAGACGGCGATTTCAGCCGTCGAATGATTGAAAATCTCCAATTCGGATCTTCGGGGCAGTCGATCCGATTTGCGTAGACGCAAGGGACCAGGGGGAATGGGCATGCGGCTCGGTTCGAAGGCGAAGCTGACAATCGGCGTCGGGCTGGTTGCGGCCTGCTGCTTTGCCTTTCTGGGAGTTCGCGAACTGGGACGGGCTGCCAGGCCCGTGGCCGATGCCGCCGCCCGCATCCCGCTGGGCAAGTCGGAGCCTTCCTACACCGTGCTTGCCGCCACCACGCGCGACATCAAGGTGGGCGAAACCATCACCGCCGACATGATCCGCAATGCCCGGTCCGATCCCGCACGCTTCCCCACCGCCGTGACCCCGGCCGAGATCGTCGGCAAAGTGGCCACGCAGGACATTCCCGCCAACGCGCTGATCCCCCGCACGGCGGTGGGACAGGAAACGAAGCTGGCGATCCGCGTGCCGATGGGAATGCGCGCGATCAGCATCGACACGACGGCGGAAATCGCCGTGGCGGGTCTGGTCCGGCCGGGAGACCGGGTGGACGTGCAAGTCGTATATCCCGGCGAAGACGCCCTCAGCGGCGCGCGGGCCAGCGGCGTCAGCCGCGCGCGCACGCTGCTGCAGATGGTTCCGGTTCTGGCCGTGGGCGAGGCGGTGGTCGGCACCCAGCCTGCAACTGGCGTGACGGGCACGGTCGCGGCCGAGCCGCCGCCCGCCCGCACGGTGACGCTGGCCCTTTCGCCCGAGCAGGTTTCGCAGCTCTCGCTGGCCAAGAGCACGGGCGCGCTCACGCTTTCGCTGCGCAACCCGGGCGACAGCGTCGAAGTGGCGGTTTCGCAAGTGGCCTCCGCGCCGCTGCCGCGCCCGGCCATGCCCTATCCGGTGCCGGCGCCCGCTTATGCGGCCCCCCGCCCCGCCCCTGCGCCCCGCCCCACGCCCGCAGCGCGCCCTGCGCCGAGGCCGAGTAGCCAGTCCGGCGGCGCGCAGGCCATCGAACTCGTCGTCGGCGGCAATCGCCAGGTCATCTATTCCGGGAGTGCATCGCAGTGAAAGCCCTGATCGCCTCCTGCGTCCTGGCCGGAACCGGCCTTGCCGGCGCCTCCCTGGCCGCTCCCGCCCATGCCCAGGCGCGGGGCGAGGAGCAGCAGGAACTCCTGCAAGTGGACGACCAGCGCACCCTGTCCTTCCCCAAGGCGATCGGCCGGGTGGAAGTGAGCCGCGAGAACGTGATCGGCGTCTCGGCCCCGACCGCGCAGTCGATCCGCATCAAGGCGCTGGCGGTGGGCGATGCCGTGCTGACCGTCTTCGCGCAGGACGGCACCGTCATGGGCGAACGCAACGTCCGCATCGGCGGCGCGGGCTTTACCGGCCAGGCCGCGGGCTACCGCCCCGGTGAGAAAGTCGTGGCGGTGGACGTGCAGTTCGCGGCCGTCTCCAGCTCCACGCTCAAGGCGCTGGGCTTCAGCTTCGCCAAGCTGGCCGGAGACCTTCAGGGCGCCGTGATCTCGCCCAGCGGGGTCAACAGCTACAGCAACGATCGGACCGGCCTGTCGATCGACGCTTCGGTGCCGATCCAGAGCGCCTTCAACCTCTTCCTCTCGGCCCGCAACCACGGGATCGGCGCCGTGCTGAGCGCGCTCTCGTCCAACGGGCTGTCCCAGCTCCTGGCGCAGCCCACCCTGCTGGTGCGTTCCGGCGAGCAGGCCAGCTTCCTGGCCGGCGGCGAATTCCCGGTGCCGGTGCCGCAGAACAGCGGCGGCAACGGCAATACCCTGTCGATCGAGTACAAGGAATTCGGCGTGCGCCTGACGGTGACGCCTTATGTCCTGTCCTCCGACCACATCGTGCTGAAACTGGCGCCCGAAGTGAGCGAACTGGACTACAGCAACGGCGTGCAGCTTCAGGGCTACGTGGTGCCCGGCATCCGCCGCCGCTCCGCGGAAACCACCGTGGAACTGGGCAGCGGCCAGAGCTTCGTGATCGCCGGGCTCAACTATACCAACAGCGCGATCACCAAGGACAAAGTGCCGTTCCTGGGCGACCTGCCGGTGCTGGGCGCCTTCTTCAAGCGCCAGCAGACCCAGAAGGAACGGCAGGAGCTGATCATCGTGGCGACGCCGCGACTAGTCGAGCCCGGCACTGCGCCGGTGGCGCTGCCCTCGGCGCCCGGCAACCCCGATCCCAGCCTCGGCCAGATGATCGTCGGCAACGACGGCGTCGAGCAGTCCGTGAAAACCTTCGGCGTCGTGAGGCCCTGACATGCCCAAGATCCACCTCCTCTCCGTAGACCGCACGCTGGCCCAACGCCTGACGGACGCCATGGGCGAGCATGTCGCCGTCGAAATGGTGCAATCGCTGGAGCACAGCGATCTCGATGGCCCCGGCATCGTCGTGATCGACCATGCCTCGGTTCCGGCGGAGCGCTCGCTCTCGTCCTCGATCGGCGAAGTGGCGCAGATGGCGCCGGGCCGCGCGGTGGTGGTCGCCACCGAGGACATGTATGCCGGGCAAGTGCTGCAGGCGATCCGCGCCGGCGCGGCGGACGTGCTGCCGCGCGCGGCGGCGGGCGCGGAAATATCCGAAATCCTGACGCGGGTGATGAACACCGCGCTCACCACGCAGGGCCGGCTGGGCCGCCTGACCATCGTGCTCGGCAACGACCGCGAGGCGCTGCCGATGCTGGCGACCGACATGGCGCTGGCCTGCAGCCTGGCCCAGATGCCGACGCTGCTGGTGGACTTCACCTTGCCCACCAGCACGGCCGAGGCCTATCTCGACCTCAAGGTGGACTACGGCGTGGCCTCTGCCGTCGCCGATCTCGACCGCATGGACACCAGCCTGCTTTCGGACGCCCTGGCGCGGCACGAGGCCAGCGGCCTGTCCCTGCTGACGTTCGACGGCGGCACCGGCGCGGAGCCGGCCGGTGTCGGCCCCAACGACGTGGTCGGCCTGATCCAGCTGCTGCGTGCCAACTTCGCGCAAGTGGTGGTTTCGGCCGGCAGCCTGCGCCATGGCGGCCTGCTGCGCGAACTGGCCTCCCAGGCGCAGGCCATCGAGATCGTCTGCAGCCAGTCGATCCGCGAACTCGAAGCCTGCCGCCGCCTGCTCGACAAGATCGCGCTCGACACTGCCAGCGGCAATCGCATGCGCCTGCTGGTCTGGGACTACGATCCGCGCATCCTGCTCGACGGCCGGCGCATGGCCGACGTGTTGGGCGTGGAGGCCGTGATGGGCGTGCCGACGGACCGCGTGCGCACCGCCAATGCCCTCAATGCCGGCCGCCCGCTGATCTACGACCGGGAGAGCGGCGCTTATGGCCAGGCCGTGCGCCGCGCCTGCAACATCGCCGCTCCGACGAAGTCCGGCGGCAGCATCGACCGCATGCGCCGGGCCATCCTGCGCTCCGTGGAGCGCAGCGCATGAGCCTCCTGACCACCGAGGAACTGCAGGAGGGCCTGGCCGCGGGTCGCCGCAAGTCCGCGGTGGCGCAGCCTTCGGCCCAGCGCATGAGCGACAGCTACCAGGCGGTCAAGGCGATCACCTGCCAGCAGGTCATAGAACAGCTGGAGACCCAGGGGATCACCGCGGAATCGCTGGACCAGCGCACGCTCCGCCACGAGATCGAACAAGTCATCAACAGCCGCAGCCGCCGCGGCCAGCTTGCCCTCAACAGTGCCGAGCGCCTGCTGCTGATCGAGGACGTGGAGGACGAAGTGGTCGGCCTCGGCCCGCTGGCACCGCTGCTGCGCGACGGCTCGATAGACGACATCATCGTCAACGGCGCTCACGCCATCTACGCCGAGCGCGGCGGCCTGCTGCAGCGCGTGGAAACGCGTTTCCGCGACGATGCCCATCTCATGAACATCATCCAGCGCATCGTCGGCCCCATCGGCCGCCGCGTGGACGAGGCGACGCCCTTCTGCGACGCCCGCCTCGCGGACGGATCGCGCGTCAACATCGTCATCCCGCCGATCGCGCTCGACGGCCCGCTGGTCTCGATCCGCAAGTTCCGCCTCCAGGCCCTGACCCTGGACGACTGCGTCGCTGGCGGCGTGATGAGCGGCCCGATGGCGACTTATCTCGCCGCTGCCGTGCGCTCGCGGCTCAACGTCCTGATCTGCGGGGGCACCGGGGCGGGCAAGTCCACCCTGCTCAACGTGCTGTCGGGCTGCATCAGCAACCACGAACGCCTCGTCACCATCGAGGACGCGGCCGAGCTGCAACTCTGCCAGGACCACGTCGTGCGGCTGGAAACCCGCCCGCCCAGCGTGGACGGCAGCCGTGAGGTGAGCGCGCGAGACCTCGTGCGCAACGCCCTGCGCATGCGGCCGGACCGGATCATCCTGGGCGAAGTGCGCGGCGTGGAGGCGGTGGAGATGCTCCAGGCCATGTCCACCGGCCACGACGGGTCGATGGCGACGCTTCACGGCAATTCCCCGCGCGATGCGCTGTCGCGGCTGGAAATGCTGCTCGGCTTCGCGGGGCAGCAGAACGACGTGCGCGCGGTGCGGCGTTTCGTGGCCAACAGCATCCATGTGATCGTCAACATCCAGCGCCTGGCCAGCGGCATGCGCCGCGTCACCTCGATCAGCGAAGTGACCGGCACCGAAGGCGACGCCTTCACCCTGAACGAGCTTTTCCGCTTCGAGGAGCAGCCGCCGATGTCAGGGGAGGGCACGTTCCAGACGCTCTCGCCGCGGCCTTATCATGCGGCGCGCCTCAAGGACTATCCGATGCCCGGGCTGGCGCAAGGCTCCACGGGTTCGGGCCTTGCCAGCGGCCGGGGAGCCTCGACCGCATGGTGAAGGGCGCCGCCTATCTGATCTTGGCCCTGCTGATCCTGGGCGGCGTGCTCTTCGCCCTCCTGGGCGAGCGGGCGCGCAGCCTGGCGGCCATCGACCGGCGGCTGGCCGGGCTGACCACGCCCGGCTCCGCGCCGGTGCGCTCCTCGGTGGCGATTTCGGTGCCGGAACGCATCGCGCCGCTGCTGGCGCAGGCCCAGCTGGAGATCACGGTGCAGACCGTGCGGCTGCTGGCGCTGGTCGGCCTGGGCCTGGTCTTCCTGGTGCTGGTGCTGGCCGGTCCGGCTTTCGCGCTGGGGGTGCTGCTCGGGCTGCCGATGGCGGCGCTGTCCTGGCTGCGCGGCCGCGCCCGCAAGCGCGTGGACGCCCTGACCGAGGCCCTGCCGCTCTATCTCGACGGCGTGCGCCAGCTCCAGGCCGTGGGCAACTCGCTCTCGCAGGCGCTGGCCCGCGCGCTGGCGGATGCCTCTCCGGTGGTGCGCTCCTTCTTCGACACGGCCGCGCGGCGGCTGGAAATGGGCGCGCCCGTGGCCGAGACGATGCAGCAGTTGGCTGACCGCATCCAGGTTCCCGAAGTGTCGATGATCGCCGCCGCCATTCGCACCAACTTGCGCTACGGCGGCTCGATCGGCGCGGTCTTCACCAACCTGGCGCACATCCTGCGCGAGCGCCTGCGCATCCGCCGCGAACTTGTCGCCGCCACGTCGGAGGCCAAAGTCAGCTCGCGCGTGCTGATCGCCATGCCGCTCCTGGCCATGATCGGCCTCGTGCTGATGAACCCGGCCTATCTCGACTTCTTCATCTCGGATTCGCGCGGACGGTCGCTTTCCTTCCTGGCGATCGGCCTCGAAGTGGCAGGCATCCTCATCATCCGCCGCATGCTGAGGCTTGAGTTCTGATGCCGGCGCTCGGCCCCATGCTCCTCTTCGCCCTGGCGGCGGGCAGCCTCGTGCTGGTGGTTTTCGGCGTGCGGATGCTCGATGCCGACGCCCGCCTGCGCCAGCGCATAGACGGGCAGTCCGGCCGCGCCGGCGGCGCCTCCACTGCGGCCCGCTTCCCGCTGCCCCGCGTGTTCGTGGTGCGCGGGCGGGACCGCGAGGAAGTGGAGCAGAAGCTGCGCAAGGCCGGCTATTTCGAGCCCGGCGCGCTGGAGGCCTTCGCCTGGCTGCGCCTGGCCGCGACGGCCGCCGTGGCGCTCGCCTCGATGCTCACCTGCCTGGCCACCAGCGGCAATCCGCTGCGCCCCCTGTTCCCCACGCTGGCCTTGTCCGGCCTGACCTACATCGGCGCCAAGTACGCCCTGCGCATGCGTGCGGCGTCGCGCGAGCGTATTCTCACCGCCGAGTTTCCCTTCCTGCTCGATCTCATGCTGATGATGTTGGAGAGCGGCGTCTCGCTGGACCAGTGCTTCCGCGCCATCGCCCGCGAAGAGCGCGTCGCCGTGCCGAATCACGCGCGGCTGGTGGCTATGCTGGTCGAGGATCTGGACCGGGGGCAGGACTACCAGCTCGCGTTCGACCGCTGGGCCGCCCGCGTGGCCGTGACCGGCGCGCGCGAACTGGCCACGGTGTTCCGGCAGTCCCTGTTCCAGGGCATGGAGCTGGTCCCGGCGCTGCGCGAATTCATCCGCGAGTTCTCCCAGCGCCGCGTCGCCCGCGCCCGCGAGGCGATCGGCACGATCACCGTGCGCATGGTGATCCTGATGCTCGTGTTCTTCATGCCGGCGCTGTTCATCGTTCTCGCAGGCCCGCCGGTGGCCGCCATTCTCGACACTTTGGGGAGCGTCAAGTGATGATCCGTTGCCGCCTCTTTCCCGTGGCCCCGGCCGCGCTTGCGCTCGCCGCCGCGGTCCTGTCCCCCGTTCCCGCCCTGCTTTCCCCCCCGCTGGCGGGCCGCGCCTTCGCCGCCGAAGCCCTTGGCGCGGAAGCGTCCGGCTCGACCCGCCAGCTCTACCTCGTGCTGATCCAGCAGGCCCGCAAGGACGGCCGCCAGCGCGCCGCGCTCGCGTTCCTCGATGATTTCGACCGGCAATATCCCGGTGATCGGGAATCGCGCATCCTGCGGATCAATTGCCTGCTTGACCTCGGCCAGAACGACCAGGCGCAGACCGCCCTGGCGCAGATCGCCGCTTCGGACCACAGCGCCGAGGCCGAGGCCGTGCGCGGCCATGTCCTGGCCGCGCAAGGGCGCTGGCCGGCGGCGGCGGAGCAATATCGCACCGCGCTGCGCGTCAGCCCGGCCGATCCGCTGGCGAGCAATGCCCTCGGCTACGCGCTTCTGCGCGGCGGAGAGGCGGGGCAGGCGGTGGAAGCGCTCAAGGCCGCACGGGACTTGGCGCCGGGCAACGAAGTGGTGCGCAACAATCTCGCGCTGGCGCTGACCGTCGCCGGGCGCCGGGCCGAAGCCGAGGCGCTGCTCGCCACCGTCCGCGATGCCGCCGCCCGGTCCACGCTGCGCGCGCAGATCGCGGAACAGGCCGCGCTTCTGCTCACCTCGGCTTCACCCTCCGCAATCCCGGCGGCCCCGGTCGCAGCGCCTGCCATCGCAGCGACCCCGGTCGCAGCGCCCACCATCGCGGCGCGGGAGAACTGACCGTGGCCCGCCTCCGCCCCTTCCCCAGACTGCGGCCCCTGCGCGAACTGAAAGGCGACGAGGGCGGCGTGATCGGGCCGATGGTGGCGGTGCTGGGCGTCTCGCTGCTGGGCGCGGCGGGGCTGGCTCTGGATGTCGGGCTCTACTACCAGGGCAACCGCGACTTGCGCGCGGCCACCGAGGCGGCGGCGCTGGCGGCCGCCATGGACCCCTACCGCGCCGAAGCCCGCGCGCGCGACTACCTGACCCGCAACGGCTACGATCCCGCCGTGCTCAAGTCGGTCCAGATCGGCCGCTACTGCGCTGACATCGGCCAGGCCACCGACCAGCGCTTCGACCCGACGATGGCGCGCTGCCCCGGCAACGGCCTCGCCAATGCGGTCCGGGTGGTCACGAGCAAGGCAAGCCGCCGTTTCCTCACCGGCGTCCTGGGCGAAGCCGGCCCGATCCCCGACCTCACCGCCACCGCCTCCGCCGCCCGCATCGATGAGGCAGGGGTGAGTGTGACTTCGGGGCTGCTGACGATCTCGAACCCGCTCGTCACCCTCGTCAACAACCTGCTCGGCGCGCTGCTGGGGATCCAGTTGCGCCTGACAAGCACCGACATCGAAGGTTTGATGAACGGCAATGTCGATGCCGGCCTGTTCTTCGACGCGCTGGCCGGCAGGACGGGCTTCACCGGGACTTACGGAGACCTGATAAAGGGCAGCTACGGCCTTCGCGACATCGCTACCGCCGCGGCCGCCGCCACTACCGATGCGAAGACCAGAGCCGGCCTGACCGCCTTTGCCGGGCAGGTGACCAACAGTTACCGGGTGCCGCTCTCCGGCCTCTTTTCGGTGGGCGTGTGGAAGAACATGCCGGTGGGCGGCGCCGATGCGCAGCCCGCGCTGCGGGCCGGCATGAACGCCTATCAGCTCGTCTCCTTCGCGTCGCAGGCGAACCCTGCCGTGATCGACCTTTCCACCCTGACTGGACTGGTACTGCCGGACAGCGTGGCGAGCATCAAACTGGGCGTCTCCGGCTTCGATGCCATGCCGCGCTTTTCGTTCGGCCCCGCCGGAGAGACCAGCGTGGGCACCTCGCTGATCCGGCTGGGCGTGAACCTGAAGATCATCGACATTCCGATCCCCGTTCTCGGAGACCTGGCCAAGGCCAACGTCCCCCTGATCGTCGATGTCGCCGCCAGCAGCGCCAAGGTCTCGGCCATCGACTGTACGGGCAGCACCGAACAGGGCCGCGACACCCAGGTGACCGTCCAGGCCAACAGCGGGCTGGTGAACGTCTATCTCGGCAGCGCCCCGGCCAATGCACTCACAAAGGTCATGCCGCCGCTGACCGCCAGCGACATCACCCCGGCGACGATCATCAGTTCGAAGCTCCTGTTCATCCCCCTGCTGGAGGTGACGGCGCGCGCCGCGGTGCAGCCGGTGACCGGCGCCAGCTCGTCGCTCGTATTCGGGCCGGGAGGGACCGGCACGGTCGGCAGCCCATCGCTCCAGGGCAAGGCGGTGACGATCGGCAACGATGTCTCGCTGGGCGCCACGGTCACCTCGCTGACCACCAGTCTTCTCGATCAGGGAGGGCTGGAAGTGAAGCCCCTGGGAACGTGCCTCGGCACTTGCAACACGCAGCTTCGCCTCTCGCTGGTCAATGGGGTGGTCCAGCCCGTTGCCGGGCTTGTCAGCGGTGTGGTCGATCCCCTGCTGAACAACCTGCTTTCGGTGCTGGGCATCCAGCTCGGACACGCGACCGTCTGGGTGACCGGTGCGCGGTGCGGAGTGCCTGTTTTGATTTAGTTTTCATGAAGACTGCCACCGGAGTCCTCCAACCGGTTGCGGAAATTTAATCGGAGGAATTGGGGAGTATTGAGCCATGAATACCATTCGTAAGCTTTTCGCGCGTCTGATGACTGACGAACGTGGTCTGACGGCCGTAGAATATGCAGTATTGGGAGCGATTGTTGTGGCTGCAATTGGCGGCGTAGGCAGTACGTTTGGAACGAGCCTCAGAGATGCATTTAATAATCTGATATAAATTTGACGCGCTTCTCACGGAAAGGGCTGATGACTAACGCGTTCAACATAAAAGGTTTGTTGAAATGCAACCGCGGAATGGCGGCGCTGGAGTTTGTGTTTCTCGCTCCGGCGCTGCTGGCCCTGGTCTTCGGGATCATCATCTACTCGATCTACTTCAGCGCGCTGATCGGCGTGCGGCAGGCTGCGGCCGAAGGGGCGCGGGCTGCCGTTGCCGGGCTTTCCACCAGCGAGCGCGTCGATCTGGCGCAGAAGCGGGCGAAGCAGGTTGTCGATGGTTATGGCCGCATTCTCGGCAGCGGCACGTCCGCTGTAATAACCGCTTCATCGGATGGAGTGGGTGCGTTCAAGGTCAAAGTCAGCTATGACATGAGCGGCAGTCCAATAATGAAATACGGGAACTTCGTTCCCTTGCCATCGTCGAACGTAGAAGCAAGCGTCGTCGTGACAAATGGGGGATATTGAATGGCTGGTCTGAGTTATTTCAATCTGGCCTTGCTGATAATCTTGCTTCTCCCGGCGGTGATTTTGCCTTGGGAGGGGCGAAGGCCACCTGATCTTCTCTATGTTGTTATCGCTATCGGCGGCCTCAGCTTCGCTGCGCTGAAAGGCGGCGCGCCCGCGCTTGCCTGGGCGATGGCGGCGGGCGCCGGGTGCCTGATACTGGTGGCTGGCAGCGTCGCCGCCCTGCGTGCGGGCATGGGGCTGAGGGTGCTCACGGGCAGCCAGATCAAGCTTCTTGCCGCCGGGGCTACCTGGCTCGGTCTGGTCGGAGCACTGACCATGATCGCGATCACAGCCATGACGCTGCTCGTACTGGCAAGCGCACAGCAATTCCGCACCGCCGCGCGCCGTCCCGACTCGGGGGCGATCGTGGCTGTCGCCATCTTCTGCGTGGGCCTTCAGCAGGTTCTGCCGTCAATCTGAAAGGGGCAACCTCCGCTCAGGCGAGGTTGGGTGTGCCGATGAACGTAATGAATCCCAGCTGGCGGTCCCGCCTAGGAGCCATGCTCAACCCGGCCCAGCCCCACGGGGCGGCGGACGAGGATGCCGTCGGCGATGAAACGATGCGGCCCGAGCCGGTTCTCATCGTCGACGACGATGAGGATTTCGGCAGCGAATGCGCCTTCAGCCTGCGGCTCATGGGCTATGACCCGATCGTCGCCACGAGCGCGGAAGAGGCCATGGCCCTGTTCGAGAGCAACGAGATCTCGATCGCCATCGTCGACTACAACATGCCCGGGCAGGACGGCATCGCGCTGATTCACGCCCTGGGCCAGAATGCCGAGGCGCGGGGCCTGCGCCTTCAGTTCATCATGGCCACGGGCTATGCCAGCAAGGATGTCGCCATCGACGCCATGCGGGCATCGGCGGTGGATTTCCTGGAAAAGCCGATCAACCAGTCGGACTTGCGCCAGGCCCTGCAGCGCATCAAGGGCCTGCGCCAGACGCCCGACGCGCGCGAATCGCTGCTCGGCAAGATGTCCAGCCTCAGCACGGAACTGCAGCGGCTGGCGATGCTGATGGACGATCCCGGCGCGCAGCCGCAGATCCGCGCGGGAGACCTGGTGCGCGAGCCGGAGCCTGTCGTCAGGGTTCCGCTTTCCGAAATCCCGGCAATCCCCGAGGCCGGACAGCTTACCGACTTCATCCGCGAACTCCTGCGCAAGGAAATGAAGCGCCGTGAGATCGGCGGCGGAGAATTGTTCGGCGATCCGGCCTGGGAAATGCTGCTCGACCTGCTGCTCGCCAAGATCGAGGGGCGGCGCGTTTCCGTTTCCAGCGCCTGCATCGCCTCCGGCGCGCCGATGAGCACGGCGTTGCGGCTGGTGCGCCGGCTGGTCGGCGAAAGCGTGCTTTGCCGCCTGCCCGACGAACACGACCGGCGCCGGCACTTCCTGATCATCAACCCGAAGTTCGAAGGCCCCTTGCTGGAGTACCTGACCGAGCAATTGCGCCAGCGCGCGAAATCCGGCGTGAAGTGACGGCCTGAGGATCGAAGCGCCCGCATGCGAGGTTGAAGGGAGCGGCTGCGCACGGCCGCTCCGCGCAAGTCGAGAAAAACCAGATCTTCGGAACCGGAACCCGGGGAGCGACCACCGCAAACGATTCATGCGGCCGGTGGAACGGTTTGTTTACGAACAACCGTTAACCAAGCGCCATCCTTCCCGACGCGAAGTTCCCATGACCATAGATCCGCGCACAATGCTGTTCATGACGAATGCCGTGGCCTTCGTGGCTTCGGCGTTCCTGCTGTTCGAATGGCACCTGCTGCGCGAACGGTCGCTGGCTTACTGGAGCGCCGGATTCGCCGCGATCGTCCTGGGCTGCGCGATCACCCCCCTGCGCGAGGCGGGCTTCTTCATCGCCGGGGTCTGGCTGGCCAACGGCCTGCTGGTGACGGCGCATCTGGCATTTCTCTACGGCACGGCCGCGTTTCTCGGCCGCCGGGTGTCGCCGGGCTGGTGCCTGACGCTGCCGGTCTGGGGGCTGATGCTGGCAATCCCCGACGATGCCTCGCGCACGCAAGTGCTGTCGATGATGAACGCCTTGCTGGTGGCTGTGCTCTCGCTGAAATCGGGGCACATGCTGGGCGGCCTGCGCCAGCACCGCAATCCCGATTCCGCGCTTCTGGCTTTCGCATTCCTGGCGCACGGCGGCTTCTACTTGTTCAAGACGCTGACGGCCTTCGTCCCCGGCGCTTTCGTCAACCTCTTCCACTACACCGGCCTGATGATCTCGGTCTCGCTGTTCGAGGGGATCATGATGGAAGTGGCGCTGGCGCTGTCGATCGTCGGCGCGCTGCGGCGTCGGCGCGAGCGCAGCATCGTCCGCCTGGCCGAGCACGACCCGCTGACCGGCCTGCTCAACCGCCGCGGGTTCGACGTGCGCGCCCGCGCGGCACTGGAGGAGGAGGGCGCTCCGGCGGCGCTGCTCCTGCTGGATATCGATCACTTCAAGTCGATCAACGACGGGTACGGCCACCCCGAAGGCGACCGCCTGCTGGTGGCCTTGGGCGTGTTCCTCAATTCCACCCTGCCGGGGCACGCGATCTGGGCGCGACTGGGCGGCGATGAATTCGCCATCCTGCTGCCCCGCACCGATTCCTTCGCGGCGCAGAGCTTGGCCAAGGCGCTCTGCCGCGGCTTTGCCAGCGTCGGCGGTGGACGCGGGAACGGCGGCACGCTCAGCATCGGCTGCGCGACCCAGTCGGCCGGCGCGATCGACCTTGAGACGCTGTTCGGCGTGGCGGACCGCGCGCTTTACGATGCCAAACGTCAGGGCCGAAACCGGCCCAGCCACCGCGAGGTCGGCGCCGAATCGGTTGCGCCCCCGGCGCCGCGCGACCGCGCCTTTCGCAGTGCCATCCCTCTTGTGACGCTTCCGGTCGACGCGCCAAGGCCCCGAGAAATCGTTCCTACACGGTAAAGTATCGTTTCCTTTGAGTGCGACAATCGAATGCAGCATTCGGTTGATCGCGAATAGGCAAAGGCGACTTGAGAAACATTTACGAAAACAATACCTGATGCGCTTAAGCTATCGCTTTGACCCGGGGGGGACAAACTTGCGATCGAGCTACGTTGAAGTGCGAAGTCAGGATGTCCATGACACGGCGCGGCCGTTCAAGTTGGAAGGCGAGGCTTTTCGAGTCCGCGATCTGTTGCCCGCCCTCTCTCTGCTGGGCGCGGGGCTGCTGGCCTTGCTCGTGGCCTCGATCTGGAGCGACGCCACTGACGACAAGTTCGTGGTGATAACGCCGCCCGGCTGGTCGCAGGGACGGACCGTGGCACTGGTTCGCGGCATGGACGGCACGCTGGTCCGCACCGGAAACTTCGCCAACGTGGTCTTCGCCGCTTCGGCCGATCCTGCCTTTGCGGCCAGGGCCCGCGCGGCCGGCGCCTGGCTGGTGGCGCCTGCGCCGCTCGCGGCCGGATGCACCGATTCCAGCCTGGAGCCCGTGCTGTGAACGCCGCCGTAGACCGGCTGCGCAACCAGTTCGGCCATATCCTGGTCCCGCTGCTTTGGGGTCATGTCCTCATCCAGGCTGCTGTCGCCCAGACGCTGAGCACTTCGGGAAGCTGGTCGGCGCTGCGGGCCGGGATCGCGGCAGCGATCGTCGCCGCGGCCTATCATGTCACCTGGCGGCGGTTCGGCACGGCGCCGGCCACGCGCTATCTCTCGGCCGTGGCGCTCATGGCGGAACCGGCCATGCTGTTGTTCCTGCTGCGCGGGCACCCGTGGCAGATGGACATGCACATGTACTTCTTCGCGATGCTGGCGCTGACGATCGCCTGGCTGGACCGGGAAGCGATCCTGGTGGCCGCGGCCGCCATCGCCGCGCATCACGTCGTATTGCTCTATCTCCTGCCCTATGCGGTGTTCCCGGGCGCGGGTAACCTGGAGCGGGTGGCGCTCCATGCCACGATCGTCGCTTTCCAGACCGGCGTGCTGGTCTGGCTGAACAACATGCTCCACGCCAGTTTCGATCGCAGCGCGCGCATGAGCGAGGAAATCGTCGCCAAGAACGCCGCGCTGGAGGAACGCACGCACGAGGCTGAAGAGGCGACCCGTGCCAAGTCGATGTTCCTGGCCAATATGAGCCACGAGATCCGCACGCCGATGAACGCGATCCTGGGCTTCTGCCACCTGGTATCGCGCACCGAACTGGACGAGCGCCAGCGCGGCTATGTCGAGCGGATCAGCAGTGCCGGTGCATCCCTGCTGCGCCTGATCAACGACATTCTGGACTATTCGAAGAACGAGGCCGGCAAGCTCACTCTGGAAGCACGGCCTTTCGACCTTCGCGCCGCTATTGCCGGGCAAGTGCAGCTGCTCTCGGTGGAGGCGGCGGCGAAGGGCGTGCAGATCGTGCCGCAGATCGATCATCGCCTGCCCGTCAGCGTGGTGGGAGACGAACTCCGCTTCTCGCAAGTGGTGCTCAACCTGCTGAGCAATGCGGTCAAGTTCTCCGACCGGGGCGCGGTGACCATCGGCCTCGACTTGCTCTCGGCCGGGGACCAGGCGCTGGAAGTGACGCTTTCCGTGCGCGACCACGGCATCGGCATGAGCGCGGAGCAGCAGGCCAGCCTGTTCCGTTCCTTCTCGCAAGGGGACAATTCCACCACCCGCCGCTTCGGCGGCACCGGGCTGGGCCTGGCCATCTGCCGCCAGATCGTGGAGCAGATGGGCGGCGACATCCGCGTGGACAGCGCTCCCGGGCAGGGCAGCACTTTCACCTGCCGCATGCGCTTCGCCGCGCGCAAGGCGCTGGGCGAAGGTGCCGTTCCCGCGCCGCATATCCGCGGGCTGCGGGTGCTCGCAGCCGATGACAATGCGGCGGCGCGGCATCTGGTGGAGGAGATCTTCGAAGGCTGGGACATGGGCGTGGACCTTGTCGCTTCGGGCGAGGAAGCCGTTTCCGCCTTCGGCAGCGCGGCCGGGCGCGACCAAGCCTACGACCTCGTCCTGCTCGACTGGAAGATGCCCGGCATGGACGGCATGGAGGCCGTGCGCGAGCTTCGCCGCATGCAGCACGGCGCGCCGTCTCCGGTGACGCTGATCGTCACGGCGTATTCCGTGGACGAAATGGCCGCCGAAGCGGGCGAGGCGGGGGTCTCCGCCTTCCTGACCAAGCCGATCGAGCCCCATGCCCTGCTGGAGACCATCACCTCGCTCTTTGCCGAAGCCGCCATCGAGCATGGCCCGGGCCATGCCGAAGCCGCCATCGAGCATGGCCCGGGCCGCACCGCGCCGCATCGGCGCCGGGGCAGTCCCAGCCTGGCGCCGCCCCCGGTCGAGACGCTGGGCGCCGAAGTGGAAGGCAAAGTCGATCCCCGCCTGCGCGGCCTGCGGGTGCTGCTGGTCGAGGATAACGAGATCAACCGCGAGATCGCGACCGAACTGCTGACTCATGCCGGTCTTGTCGTGGACTGCGCCGAGAACGGGCGGGTCGCCTGCGACAAGGTGGCCCAGAACGGCAGGGCCTATGCCGGGGTGCTCATGGACGTGCAGATGCCGGAAATGGACGGGATCGAGGCAACGGCGGTCATCCGCCGCACCTGGCCCGCAGAGGAACTGCCGGTCATCGCCATCACCGCCCATGCTTTCGACGCCGAGCGGCAACGCTGCCTGGACGTGGGCATGAACGACCATGTCGCCAAGCCGGTCGATCCGGCTCAGCTGATCCGCACGCTCAATCGCTGGCTGAAGCCCGCGCGCGAAGGCATCGCGCCTGCAGCGAGCGTGGTGGCAGAGAAGCCGGTGGGAACGGACGCGGGAGAAACCGCGAAAGCGCGCGCGGCCATGACTGACCTGCCCGACCGGCTCGGCCCCTTCGGCATTGCCGAGGCGTTGAAGCGCGTGAACGGCAAGGCGTCTCTGCTCCGCAAGCTGATCGTCAGTTTCGCGGGAACTTACGCCGATGCCGCGCAGGACATCCGGCAGCGGATCGCGGCGGGGCAAGTTGCCGATGCCCGGCGCGTGGCCCATAGCCTCAAGGGCGTGGCAGGATCGCTGGAACTGCGCGAGCTCCAGGCCTGTGCCGCCGATGTCGAACACTGGCTGGCGCGCCACGATCTGGCACCGGCCGCTGCCGCGCTGGCGGCGCTCGAACCGGAACTGGCCAGGGCCGTCGCCGCGGCGCGGTCGCTGGCCGAAACGCCCGCGATCAATCCCGTCGTACCGACCGCCGATGTCGATCCCGGTGCCGCGCGCACCGGCAACCTGGCCGACGGGCGCGAGGATCTGCGCGCCCTGCTGCGGCGCCGCAGCCTGAGCGCACGCGGCGCCTTCGACCGGCTGGCGCGCGATATGGGCCTCACTGAAGCCGAACGCGCCGCTCACCCCCTGCACGAGGCTTTGCAGCGGCTGGACTATGCCACCGCCCTGGCTCTGCTGGACGAATTGCCGGGCGCTCCGCAAGGTAACCCGGCCCCTGAAGGCCCCGTCTCTCAAGGAATCCCTTCGTGACCAAAGCGACCATTCTCGTCGTCGATGACGATGTGGCGAACATCGAGATCATGAACGCCGTGCTCGAAGACGACTACGACGTCTGCTTCGCCACCACCGGCGAAGAAGCGATCGAGACGGCGCGGTCGGTCGATCCCGACCTGATCCTGCTCGACGTGATGCTGCCGGGCCTCGACGGTTTCGAGGTCTGCCGCCAGCTCAAGACGGATCCGGTCATGGCGGACGTGCCGGTGATCTTCATGACCGGCCTCGGCGATGCCGAGGACGAGATGCGCGGCCTGTCGCTGGGCGCGATCGACTATGTGGCCAAGCCGATCCAGCCCGCCGTCCTGCGCGCGCGGGTGAGCAACCATGTCGAGCTGAAGCGCCTGCGCGACAAGCTGGCCGAACTGGCGGTAACCGACGCGCTCACCGGCCTCAGCAACCGCCGCCAGCTGGAACGGACGCTGGAAGGCGAATGGGTGCGGTTGTGCAGGACCGGGGACTGGCTCTCGGTCATCATGCTGGACATCGATTTCTTCAAGCAGTTCAACGACACATATGGCCATGTCGCGGGGGATCGCTGCATCGTCATGATCGCCGCTTCGCTCAACCGTGCCTTGCGGCGGATGACGGCGGTGACGGCGCGCTATGGCGGTGAAGAATTCGTCTGCATCCTGCCGGGCGCCGATCCGGTTACGGCGATGCAGGTGGCGGAGGAGATCCGGCGGCAGATCAATGCCCTGCAGATCCCGCATGAAACGTCGAACGTCAGCCCTTGCGTCACGGTCAGCGTCGGCGTCGCCAGCGCGCGCTGCACGGGCGACACTTCGCCCGAACGCTGGATCGCCGAGGCCGACAAGCAGCTCTACCTCAGCAAGGTGAGCGGGCGGGACCGGATCGTCGCCACCGAATTCGAAGTGCCCTGTTTGGGCTGAAGGGGGCCTGGGCTGAAGGGGGTTTGGCTGAAATCGGCCCGGACGGAAGCCTATAGGGAGAACGTCGTCCCGGGTCAGACCCGGGACGACGGATTTTCCGGAAGCTGTCAGGCCGGTTCGGCGACGCGTTCCTGCATCAGGCGTTCCGCGGTGCGGTCGGCCACGGTCGAAGGGGCGAGGCCCTGCCTTGCGGCTTCGTCCAAAACGGCGGCGACGCGCGGGCCGATCTGAAGAACGCGCTCGCGCACTTCGTCCGCGCTCTCGCGCAAGTATTCGGCCGCCACGTTGATGATCCCGCCGGCATTGGCGACATAGTCGGGCACGTAAGTCACGCCGCGCTCGAGCAGGCGCGCGGCCATGTCCTCGCTGGCGAGCTGGTTGTTGGCCGCGCCGCAGACCAGCTGGGCCTTGAGCGCGTCCACCGTGGCCTCATCGAGCGCGCCGCCGAGCGCGCAAGGGGCGAAGACGTCAGCCGCAACCCCGGCGATCTCGTGGATGGGGACCACGCGGGCGCCATGGCGTTCCGCCATGCGTGCGCAGCGCGCGGGGTCGATGTCGGCCACGATCAGTTCGGCACCGGCCTCGGCCAGCAGATCGCACAAGTGCGCGCCGACGTTGCCGACGCCCAGCACCGAGACGGTCATGCTCGAAAGCCCGCTGCCGGACCGAAGCGCGACGGCCGCGCGCATCGCTTCGAACACGCCCAGCGCCGTCCAGGGCGAGGGATCGCCGCCGGCGCGGCCGGGCAGGGCGGTGCGGCCTGCGACATGGTCGGTATAACGCGCGACCGCTTCCATGTCGGCCACGGAAGTGCCCACGTCCTCGGCCGTCACGTAACGGCCTTCAAGCCGCGCGACGGCCTGGCCGAAAGCCTCGAACAGAGCGGCGCGATCGAAATCGCCGGCCGGGCGGCGCAATACCGCCTTGCCGCCGCCGAAGGGCAGTTCGGCCATGGCGTTCTTGTAGCTCATCCCTTCGGCCAGACGCACGGCATCGGCCATGGCGGCGCTTTCGTCGGGGTAGGTCCAGAAGCGGCATCCGCCGGCGGCCGGGCCGCGTGCGGTCGAGTGAATGGCGATCACCCCGTCGAGACCGGCTGCTTCGTCGTAGAGACGGACATATTCCATCGGCGGCGTCATGCGGCTGGCGCGGGCGACCATTTTCGAACTCCAGTCAGGATGGCGTGATTGCCGCCTGCCTTATGACAGTTCCGTGGAGGGCATTCTCTCCTCATTCCGGGCCGATTGGGCTGATTGAGAGCAAGACTGACCTCATAAATGCTGATATGGGGAAGAAATGACCGATCTTGATCCCTACGAGCGGAAGATTCTCCGCGAACTCCAGCGCGACGCGAGTCAGACCACGGCCCAGATCGCGGAACGGGTTGGCCTGTCATCCTCCCCATGCTGGCGCCGCATCGACCGGCTGGAACGCGAAGGCTTCATCAGGCGCCGGGTCGCCCTGGTAGATCGCAAGAAAGTGGGGCTGGACGCACATGTCTTTGCGCAAGTGAAGCTCAATGCCCATGGCCGCGCGAACCTGGACGAATTCTCGGCCAAGATTCGCGAATTTCCCGAGGTGCTGGACTGTTATGTGCTGATGGGCTCGATCGACTTCCTGATCCGCGTCGTCGCTGCCGACATCGAGGCTTACGAGAAGTTCTTTTTCGAGAAGCTCTCCCAGTTGCCGGGGGTGCAGGAACTCAACTCGATCGTCGCGCTCTCGGAGATCAAGGCCACGACGGAACTGCCGATCTGAAGGCGGTCGGTTCCGGGAGCGCTTGCGCGTCTCAGTCCTCCAGCTTGCGAATGCGGTTGTAGAGCGCGCTGCCCTGTTCGCTCGGCTCGATGGCCCAGCTTCGTTTGGCGCATTGCCGGGCGCGTTCGAGCAGTTCCGCGTCGCGGCCCAGTTCGTAGCGGTCGAGCCAGAGGTTGCCGCGCTGGATCAGGAGGATGCGCATCTCGTCCTTGTCGAGGCCGCTCGCCTTGCGCGTCACCAGGTCGGTATGGGGGATAGCCTCCACCGACCGGCCCGACTCCCGCAAGGCCGATACCAACGCGATAACCAGGTCTCCGGGAGGTGGATCGTCCGCCCCTTCCAGCCAGGCGGCGGCAAGTCTGGCCTCTTCACGCGGGGTCCCGTACCTGCGCGCCAGGCGAAGGCCTTCGAAGCGGTCCTCTCGCCAGGGCAAGCGGTAGGCCTGCGCGGCCTCTACCGCCGCCAGCAGGGGCAGGCGATCGTCTTCCTCGACACGGGCGCGAAAGCCGAATGCGATGAGCGCGCGCTCGGCCTTGTCGCGCGCTGCGTCGGCCGGCGTGCGCAATTCCGCTATCGCAGCGGCCAGCGCAGGCGTCATCAGCACATATCCGGAGGCGAGGGGCACGCTGCGTGTTCGGCCCGAGGCAAGGCGAAGCTGCACCGCGCGTGTATGGGGATCCACGCGGAGGATCGTGGCCGTGTCATCCGGGTCGTCCAGATAGAAAGTGCCATGGAGCAGCGCCTCGATCAGGGCCTGGCAGTTTGGCCTATGGAGCAGCGGCACGATGTCCTCGCCGCTGATGTCCTCATCGTCGATAGCCACTTCCGCAGACCTCCTTCCTGAGGGGCCGTTCTAAGGCCTTTCGGCAAGGGTTGGATATAGCCTGGGCACCCCGGTCCAGGATTCGCCTTCGGCTGCACCTCTTCAGGCAGCAGGAAGGCGGCGGCCATTGGAAAGCGGCGGCGGGCAGTGGTTTTTGGCGAGTATGTCGTTTTTTTGAAATTAGTGTTTGACCGAATCACGGGTGGCACTTAGAGGGCCTCTCACCGCAGCGAACCACACGGTCTTGCAGCGGTCGCCAAGACATTACGGGCAACATGCTCCCCGAGGTTAAAATCGGGGATGGCTGGTTGTCCGGGTTTTTTGTCTGGTGGTTCTTTGACATTGTAGGTTTTAGATGAAGGGACATGTGGGCGACGGCGCCTGCTCCCGGGGCTTCAGGGCTCGGGGTGGCAGTAGATAGTCGTTACCTTTACATGTCCTTACGTAACCAT
>Ga0160437_1000269_pt1 | contig 28450 bp, 33 predicted proteins | sample HID1975I_E0MG_FD_108227 | JGI IMG/M metagenome (GOLD analysis project Ga0160437, IMG submission 108227) | Enriched soil microbial communities from UW Madison campus, WI, USA - HID1975I_E0 MG | ecosystem: Environmental > Terrestrial > Soil > Unclassified | place: USA: Madison, Wisconsin... | reverse complement strand
GTCGATCGCCATCTGCTTGCCGGGCATGGCATCGAGGCTGAAGCGCGCCGCCACTTCGGCAATGCGGCCCGCGCCCTTGGTGATGACCACGAAGTTGATGACGATCAGGATCGCGAAGATGGTGAGGCCGATGACGGTCTCGCCGCCCATCAGGAACTCGCCGAAGGCCGCGATCACGCCGCCCGCCGCATGATGCCCCTCGTGCCCGTGGCCCAGGATCAGGCGGGTCGAGGCCAGGTTGAGGCCCAGGCGGAGCATCGTCACGATCAGCAGGATCGTCGGGAAGCTCGACAGTTGCAGCGGCTTCTCGATGAACAGCGCCGTCATCAGGATCAGCACCGAGGCGGTGATCGACAGGGCCAGGCCCATGTCGAGCATCCAGCCGGGCATCGGCAGGATCAGCATGCCGATAATGGCGCTGACCCCCAGCGCCAGCGCGAGATCGCGGCTGGGGCCGAGGCGGGCCAGGAACTGGTCCAGCCTTGCAGAGACGAGTGCGTTCATCGCTTCACCGGGCTTTCAGGAGGTCAATGACGGATCAGGCCGGGCGGCACCGCGACACCGTCGGACAGGAACGTGCGCAGCTTGTTGCGCATGGTCCGGACCGAAATGCCCAGCATCGAGGCGGCGGAAGTGCGATTGCCCCGGCAATGTTCCAGGGTCTTGAGGATCAGCTCGCGCTCGACATCGGCGATGTTCTGCCCGACCAGCTCGGAGACGGCCATGGCCACGGGCTGGTTCGCCCGCTCGCCGCGCAGCCGCGAGAGCACGTCCTGCAGGTTCACCGCGATGTCCACGACCACGAGATCGTCCTTGGCGCGCTGCCAGTCCTCCAGCACGGTGGAGCTGGCGGTGCCCACGGCGATGCTGGCGGGCGAACCGCGCACCATCTCCACCGCCAGGCCCATCGCGTTGCCGAGGTCGCCGACCAGCATCAGCCGGGTCGGATCGTGTTCGGAGTAAGGCATCATGCCTCCTGCCGGACGATTTCGGTGAGCGTGATGCCCAGCGTGCTGTCGATCAGCACGACTTCGCCGCGCGCGATCAGGCGGTTGTTGACGAAGATGTCCACCGGCTCGCCGACGCGGCGGTCCAGTTCCACCACCATGCCGGGCTTCAGGCGCAGCAGGTCGCCGATGTCCATCCGCGACCGGCCCAGGACGGCCTGGACCTTGACCGGCACGTCGAACACGGCCTGCAGGTCGTCGGGCGTGGGCGGCGTAGTCGGACGGGGAGACCAGGCGGCTGCGGCATCCTCGCTCGCTTCGCCGTTCGGGTTTTCGTCGGACAGGTGAGCAGGCGCCAGCTGGCGCGGCTCGAGCTCGTCGCTCATGGTCATACCTTTCAACTGTTCATCCACTGACGGATTACGGATGCGGATTCTCCGGGACTAGCCGAGATGGCGTCACCGATGCGGCGCAGGGCGGAGAGCTTGATGCGCCCGTCCACTTGCGCCAGGGCAATTTCCTGGTCGAGCATCTCGCCTTCGTTGGCGCGCATTTCGTCGAGCTGGCGGATGGCCTCCTCGTCGCCGGCCGCGGCCCGCTCGTTGAGGGCCATCATTTCGGCATCCTCGGCGGTCAGGCGGCGCTCCACCACGCCTTCGACCAGCGGCGGCTCGGCCAGCTTGGGCTTGAGCATGCGGATGGCGAAGAGGATGATGCCGCCCACGATCAGGATCTTCAGCACGTCGAAGATGCGGTCCATGGTCAGGCCGAAAGGCAGGCCGCCTTCGGCGCCGTCGAGATCGGTCGGCGCATTGAAGGCCATGTTCTCGACCACCACGCTGTCGCCGCGGTCGGCATCGAAGCCGACTGCATTCTCGACCAGCCGCTGCAGGCGCTGGACCTGCGGCGCGGGAAGGCCCTGCGGCCCGCCGTCCACCATGACCGCCACGGTCAGGCGCTTGACCTGGCCGGGGGTGCGGACCGCGACCTTCTGGGTGCGGCTGTTCTGGTAGGTGGTGTCTTCCGAGGTCTCGTTCTGCGCCGAGCGGCGGGCGTCGCCGCCATTGCCGTTGACGTTGCCCTGGTTGTCGGGAAGCTGCGAGCCGACCGTCACGCCCTCGGCGCCGGCGGAATTCTCGTCGCTCTGGTTGTTCGATTCCACGGTAACCGTGTGGGCCACGACCTGGGTATCGGGATCGAAGACTTCCGATTCCTCGCGCACCTGGTCGCGTTCGAGCACGGCCGCCACTTCGGCGCGCACTTTGCCCTGGCCCACGATCGGTTCGATCATCGCCTCGATCTCGGTGCGCAGGCGCGCTTCGACGGCGTTCTGGCGGTCTTCGAGATTGCCCGCACCGGCGTCGCCGCCCTCGCCCGCCCGCGCCAGCAGCGCGCCGGTCTGGTCGACGATGGAAACCGCCTCGGGATTGAGATCGGGAACGGCCGAGGAGACGAGGTAGCGGATCGCCTGGACCTGCTCGCTGGACAGGCGCCCGTTGGTCTTCACCGTCACCGCGGCGCTGGCCTTGCGCGGTTCGGTCTCGAACATCGCGTGGTCCGGCATGACGACATGGACGCGGGCCTTGCTGACCTTTTCGAGGCTCTCGATCGAGCGGACCAGTTCGCCTTCGATGGCGCGGGTCTCGTTCAGCTTCGCGCGCGAGGAAGAGATGCCGAAAGGCTCCTCCGCATCGAGCACTTCGTAGCCGATCTTACCGCCCAGCTGTTCGGAGGCCATCGACATGCGAAGCTCCGCCAGCTTGTCGACCGGGGCCATGACCGCAGAGCCGTCGGCGGAGAGCTGGAAGGGCACGTTCTGGCCCTTGAGCTTCTCGCTGATCGACTGGGCCGCCGAAGGATCGAGATCGGTATAGAGATAGCCCATCTCAGTCGCAGGACTGCGAAACGCCATCCATCCGAGCCCGGCCAGCAGGGCAAGGGCCACGCCGCCCATCAGCAGGGCACGGCGGGGACCGACCTGCTCGATAAAGTTCCGCAACGGGTTCAAAAGTCGCCTCTTACGTCAGCGGCGTCACCCCCTGGTGTCGCCCCTGACATTATAGGATAAACGCTAGGCAACTCTTGCCGGGAACAGGAAAAGTTTATGCAGGAATTTCCGGGCCGGTAGTCGAACTCGGACACGGCCCCATGCAGATGCCGGACGGGCTGGGGCTGTCAGGGGCGCTACCAGCGCGCCGCCGTCAGCGAGTCCGCAGTCCCGCTTGCCACTGCCACGCGGTCTGAGCCCCGGTTTTCGCCCAGGTCTTTTCGGTGGAAGCGGCTCCCGGCCGATCGGGAGCCTGACGGTCTGCGGCGCGCCGGAAAGCCGGCCAAGCGCCGGCCCGGCTCACGCCGAGACGGCGTCGCTTTCGGGTTCCTACCCCAGAACACCGGCGAGTTCGGCCATGACCGCGGCCCGGCGCGAGGCCGCGTCGATGTTCAGGCCGCCTTCGGCCCAGCCTATATGGGCATCGCCGGAAGGGAGCGTGTCGTCATCGACCACGACGATGGAGATCGCCCGCCGCTCGCGCGCGCGGCGTTCCTCGACAAGGCGCTCGATATCTTCACGCATGGCCGGGTTCGCGCGGATCGACAGCGCGGTATCGCGTGAAACCTGATCGAGCGCGCGGGTCAGCGCTTCGTCGATGGCGCGCGCGGGTTCGGCGGCGATGGCATGTCCGGCCAGCAGTTCGGCGGCCTGGAGCGCAATCGCCCCGGCCTCGGCAATGACCTGATCCATCACTGCATCGAAACGGCTCTCGACATCGTCGATCGAGGCATGAAGCGCATCGGTGGCGGCCAGCATGGCTTCCGCCCGCTCGCCCCGCGCCTGCTCCAGGCCCGCCTCGAAGCCATCGACCCGCGCCCGCGCCAGCTCGGCGACGTGGTCCTCGTGCAGGCGCTCTATACGGGCCTGGAGTTCCTCGACGTGCTCGCGCAGTTCATCGTGTCGTCGTTCGTCGACCTGCTCGCTGGACGGAAAACGAAATATCCTGTCGAAACCGAATGGCTGAATGGTCATGGGATCCTCCATCATCGCCGCACCCTCGGAATTCGGACGACCTTCCGGTCGCGCATCGCGGACATGGTCCCGCGAGGCATGAAACAGTTCGAAATCGTTCGGCCGATACGCCATTGGCTTCCCCAAATGGCAAGCTCGCGACACAAGCCGCGAGCGCACCGGATACCGGAATCTTCCCTGCTCGTTCCGTACGTTAACCCGGACGAGCAGGATATCAAACAGGTCATCGCACCGATCAGTAGATCATGGCGTCGTCGCTCTTGGGATCGACGAGCATGATCTCGCCCCGATCCCCAAGCGACTTGGCAAGACGCACCAGAGCCGTCTGCGCTTCCTCGCATTCGCGCGCGCGCACCGGACCCATGGCCGACATGTCGTCGCGCATCAGCTTGGCGGCACGTTCGGTCATGGCGCCGAAGAACAGCTTCTTCATCTCGTCCGGCGCACCCTTGAGCGCCAGCGCCAGTTCGCGCTTGTTGCAATTGCGCACGATCGTCTGGATCGCCCCCGGCAGCAGATTGCCGAGATCCTCGAAGGTGAACATGAGCGCGCGGATACGTTCGGCCGATTCCGGCGCCTTCTCGTCGAGCGCACCCAGCATGGCCTCTTCGGTCGAGCGGTCCAGCGCGTTGAACAGTTCCGCCATGGTCTCGTGCGGATCGCGGCGCTGGGCGCGCGACAGGTTGGTCATGAACTCGCTCTTGAGCGTCTGCTCCACCTGGACGATCACGTCCTTCTGCACGGTATCCATCCGCAGCATGCGCATGACCACGTCGGTCGCGAAATCGCGCGGCAGTTCGGACAGCACGCGCGCGGCATGGTCCGGGCGCAGCTTGTGCAGGATCACCGCAACGGTCTGCGGATATTCGTTCTTGAGGTAACCCGCGAGCACGGCCTCGCTGACGTTGGACAGCTTGTCCCACATCGTGCGGCCGGAAGGACCGCGGATGTCCTCCATGATCTCCTTCACGCGGTCCGCCGAGAGAATGCCTTCCAGCAGCCTTTCGGTGGTCTCGTAGGAGCCATGCAGCGTCGCCATGCTCGCCACTTCGCCCGAGAACTGGACGAGCAGGTGCTCGACGACGACTGCGGGCACCCGGCCGAGCTGGGCGATCGTGGAAGACAGCTCCTTGATTTCCTCGGTGGTCAGCTGTTCCCAGATCGGACCGCCATGGTCGCGTCCAAGGGCCAGCATCAGCGCCGCAGCGCGCTGAATTCCCGAGTATTTCTTGAGCTCCGGCGGCTCAGCCACCGCGGCCATCATCGTCACTTCGATACCCCCGAAAAATTGCTCAATTCCGCACGGTTTGGGCGCTGTTCCTTCTATTTATAGGAGGAAGGCTTGCGCAACCGCCCGATGGAGACAGAATTGACGATAAATATAAACAACGGGTTGATCGGACTGTCGGTTCTGGGTGGCACCAGTGCCTATTCCGCCCTGTCGTCCTCCCTCGCCGCCCTGGACAGCGCTGCCGTTCTCAAGGCCAAGAAGGCCTTCACCCTCGCCACGCCGGAAACGACGCCGCCCTGGCAGGAAGCCGCCGATACCCGCCCGGTCAGCGCCCAGATCGTCGCGCTCAAGCGGATGCTGTCGCTGGTGGACACCACCAAGGACAGCTCGCTGGGCGATCTGCCGGATGTCCAGACCGCCTTCACCACCTACAAGGCGCTCGACCGGCTCCGCATCCTGGCCGAAAGCGCCGCCAAGGCCACGACGTCTTCCACGGAACGCGCCTCGCTCCAGAAGACGTTCGCGCAAGGTCTGCTGGACCTTCAGTCCTTCCTGGGTTCGGCCGACACCGATCTCGTCTCGCTCTATTTCGGATCGAAGACCAGCAACGCCACTTCCGTCGCGATCAAGTCCACGAACTCCAGCGGCGCGGTCATCGGTGAAGGCGTATCGGCCACGCGCAACGCGGCCATCTCCGGCATGACCGGCAGCGAAGTGCTGCAGATCAAGCTGACCAAGGGCAGCACCACCGAGACCGTCAACGTCGACCTTTCGGCAACGACACAGCCGCCCACGCTCGATTCTGTCGCAGCCGCGCTCAATGCCGCCATCAGCAGCAGCCAGGCACTGGACACCAGCGGCAATCCCGCGGTCGATGCCAATGGCGACCCGATCAGCAAGTGGAAGTCGAACTTCACCGTCGAAAAGAACGACGGCAAATGGGGGCTCGTCTTCAATCCGGCGGGCAGCGAGAAAGTCGCCATCGACCAGGTCGGCGGCGGCGACGCACTGATGGTGGCCAGCGGCGAGACCGCGAAGGATGCCGCCACCGCTGCGCGCGTGTACCGGGTGGAAGACCTGGACGATTCCCTGTCCTGGCAGCGCCTGAGCAAGCTCAACGCGGTAGACGGCACCGCCACGGCAGACGCCAAGGCGAACGCATCCTCCACTGACGACGAGGACAAGGACTATACGGTCGCCGCGGCCACCCAGGCCAAGGCGATCGCGACGGATTCCGAGGGCTTCAGCTATGTCGTCGGCACCACGGCCGGCGATGTCGGCACGCGCATCTCGGACGGCTCCGACGATCTCTTCCTCACCAAGGTCGACAGCGAGGGCAATGTCGTATGGCAGCGCAGCCTGGGCGCCGCAGGCAGCGCGCAGGGCGCCGCCGTCAGCATTGCCGCCAATGGCGACATCGTGGTCGCCGGCACGGTCGACGGTGCCTACAACGGCGGCGACGACAGCCAGACCGACATGCTGGTCGCGCGCTACAACATCAAGGGCGACCAGCTTTCCGCCACCGTCATCCGGCAGGTCGGTAACGAAACCGCAAGCGCCGTGACCGTGGGCGACGATGGCAGCATCTATGTCGCGGGCAAATCATCGACGGGCGGCGGCGATGCGTTCATCGCCAAGCTCGATGCGACCGGCAAGCTTCAGGAACGCCGCGCGATCGACAGCGGCGGCCTCGATTCCGTCACCTCGCTCGCCATCGACAACGACGGCAACCTCCTTGCCCTGACCAGCGAAAGCGGCGTGGCCACGATCCATCGGATCGACTCCACCTCGCTCTCCACCGATCTCGGCTCGATCACGCTCGGCAAGGTTTCCGCACGCGCCATCGCCGTGTCCGACAGCGGCGAGATTGCCGTCGTCGGCACCACGAGTTCGGCGGTGAGCGGCACGCAGGTCAACAGCATCAATGGCGGACAGGACGCGTTCGTCACCCGCATCGATGCCGCCCTGTCCTCGGCCAGCACGACGTATATCGGCACGTCGGCCACCGATCAGGCCGACAGCGTCACGTATCTGAACGGTACGCTCTATGTCGGCGGCCGCACGGCGGGAGACCTGTCGGGAACGAAGTCCGGCACTGTCGACGGCTTCGTCGCGCGGATCGATGCTTCCACGGGCGCGATCGAGAAGATTTCGCAGTGGGGCATGTATACCTCGACCACGGAGCCGGTGAAGATCTCCGCCGTGGCGGGCGGCTCCACGGTGCTGGGCGCGCTGGGCCTCAACCGCGGCACACTGAACGAGCAGGAATCGACCACCCTTTCCTCGCAGACCAACCTGCAGGCGGGCGACAAGTTCACGATCCGCGTCGATGGCGGGGCCACGCGCACCATCACCATCGGCAAGGACGAGACGATGGTCTCGCTGGCGCAGAAGATCCAGAAGATCACCGGCACCAAGGCCACCATCACCACGCCGCGCGTGAACGGCCAGACGACCCTCAAGATCCAGGTGAAGTCCGGCTACCAGGTCGAACTCGGTTCCGGTCCGGACAACAAGGACGCCCTGTCCAAACTGGGCATAGACCCTGTACGCCTGGTCGCTTCCAAGGCACCCGATGCCGATGCGCCCAAGGTCACGCCCGGCGGCACTTACAGCCTGGGCCTCGCCACGACCCTGTCGGTGAAGGATGCCAAGACGGCTGCGGTCGCGCTGGCCCAGATCAAGTCCGCCCTCTCCATGACCCAGACCGCCTATCGCTCGCTCTATTGGGACTCGTCGAAGGCGACCCTGGTGGACGGCGCGATTACCGGCGGCGGCACGGTCTACCAGCAGAAACAGCTCGCCAACTACCAGGCCGCCTTGTCGCGGCTTACCGGTTCCTGAGGTAAACCTTCATGTCTTCTCTTCCTCCTATTTTCGATGGCATGGGCCAGGCCATGAAATACATGGCCGAGCACCAGCGCGTGATCGCCGAGAACATCGCCAACAACGAGACGCCCGGGTTCAAGGCGCGGACCGTGGACGCGCCGGACTTCTCCTCGCTCGTCTCGCAATATGGCGTAGCGGGTACGCCCCGCGTCTCCCGGCCGAAAGTGGAGCTGTCCAGCGGCATGACCGCGCTCGGCGCCCGCCCGCCCCTGGCCGGCAGCCACGTCGTGCTGGACGGCGACACAACCGAAACCAAGCCGGACGGCAACAATGTCACGCTGGAAGACCAGTTGCTGACCCTGGGGCAGGTCCAGGCCGACTTCGCGGCCATGACCAATCTCTACCGCAAGCAGATGGGCCTCATGAAAACGGCACTCGGCCGCGGCTAAATCGCTTCGGGAGAGGATGTCCAGGGGCGCGGTACCTCACAGAGGGCCGCGCCCTGTAAAAGGACGATCCGACAGGCGTGAAATCCGGCGTGCGATACCTCGAAAGGGGTAGGCCGCCCTCTGCAGGCGAATCGCCGATCAGGCGGGTTCGTTCAGCCTGCCTTCAATCTACCCCTGCCTTATCCTAAAAAATCGACGAAGCGATTCTGATAGGAGGGAACTGGATAAGCCGCAGCACGTTCAAAAGCGAAACTATTTGTATTTCAGCTTTTTAACTCTGCCTTTGCGGGACGAGGACGCCTCCTGGACAAGCGGCACTTGATAGGAAAGTTTTTCCTGCAACGAAGCTGAAATTTCCGGGAAACACCACAAGACTAGCCATTATGGTGCAAAATAGGAAGGCAACTGGTGGAAGTTATTGCCGGTCACGACAATCCGACCCACTTTGGTACGATATACATAATGGATTATTGACCAAGTGGGCGTTCCGTGGAACAAATTCCTCATTCATAGCCAGATAAGAGCTTCAATGACCCAAAAACCGCTTGGATCGCAGAAGCGGACTGGGAAGGCGCTTGCCACGGCGCCGACCGCAATCGAGATCGATGCATATCGAACACTCGTCTTTCCGAACCGCATCCGGAAATTTCGCAAGCAGCTGAATATTGGATCGCTGCTAGAGTTGTCGGAGAAGCTTCCGACGATCACCTATATTCGCCTCTCGAAGATCGAGAGGGGAGAGATCTTTGCGCGTGCCGGAGAGCTGCGCGATATCGCGGCCGCCCTCGGCATCGATGCCGGCGAACTCCTGATCGACATCGACGATCCGGATTTCGACATCTCGGCCTGGGCGGATCCGCTCCACGGCAGCGACCGTGTCGATCCCGCTGCCGAGCGTTTCGCCGTGCTGCTGGCGGCGGCCCTGCGCACACGCCGCGCGGCGGACGATGCCCTGACGATCGCCGCTCTCGAGCACGAATATGGGATCGCCCCGGTTATCCTGTCGCGTATCGAGAATGCCCTGAAGCCTTTCGATCGCTGGAACGAGGAAGTCCGTGCTTCCCTGCGCCGGCTGTTCGCGGCTGCGGACGACGGCGAACTGATCGCCATCGTCACCGAGGCGCATCAGCGCGGAGACCTGGACCCGGTGCTGCCGCTCGTGGCGAACCCGGAACTGCGGATCGCCAAGTCCCGCGGTCGCATCGCCGCCCTGCGCGACGAACTGCACGGCCCGTCTCGCGCGCAAGGCATCACACGCGCCGTGCCGCATCCCCTGCTCGATCGTCCGCCGCTCGATCGTCCTTCCCTGGGCCGCGCCATGAGCGAGCGCCCTATGCTGGAACGGGGTGCCGGCAGGCGCCGCGCGGCGGAAGCTCTGGCGGAAGATGCCGGCGGCGATACCATGGTGGCGGAGCACCCCTCCGTTCGCCTCGTGCCCGTCTTCGGCAGCCCCCTGGCCGATGGACTGATCGCCCTCACGCCGGCCGGTGCCCAGGTCGAAGCGCCGCGCAATGCCGGGCCGCGCGCCTATGGCCTGCGCCTGGGCCGGGCCACGCTCGGTGCCGGACTTCCCGGACGCTCGGTCCTGATCGTCGATCCCGACCGCTTTCCCTCTGCCGGCGGCCTTGCCGTGGTGACGGAAGCCGAAGGGCTGCGCGTCCTCTCGGTCACGCTCGACCGTCATGGACGGATGCTCGGCTACAGCGAGAACCCCGATCTCGAAGTCGCCATAGACGAGCTGGATCCGGCCAATCTGGCCACGGTCCTGGCGGCCGTGTTCGAATAGTAACAGCAATTGACATGAGGCCGGGCCCATAGTCCCGACCGGCCCCATATAATGGTATGTGTCAGACCCCCCGGAAGGCACGATGCGCATACCTAAACTGTTCAAGCCGAATGGAAAGCGGCCCCCGCCGCGATCCACGGCCGACCCGGCGGGATTCTCCGCCGCGCGCGTTCCGCCGCTGACGCTGGTCTCGCACGCCCTCGCCCGCCTCCGGGCGCCCGATGGAGCCCGTCCTCCCGACGGCAGCGCTCTCCCTGAAAGCGCGCCTTTCACACGGGCCATGCCATCGCGGGCCGTCTCGCTGCTGATGGTCAATCTCGACCGTTTCAAGCTCATCAACGATCTCTGCGGCCCCGCTACCGGCGACTTCCTGATCGACATCGTTCACGAGCGCTGCCGCCGCGTCCTGCGCCGCTCGCATGTCATCCATCTCGGTGCCGACGAATTCGCCTGCTTCCTGCCCGAAGATCGGCCCGGCGCGGCATCAGGCATCACCCCATCCGAGATCCCTGCCGAGCGCCTCGCCGCGCAGTTGCTGGAAGCGATCGGCGAACCGGTCAGCCTCGGCCGCCACATGGTGCACCTGACCGCCTCCATCGGCATCGCCACGGACCACGCGGGAACAGTCCCCGCGGAGGAACTGCTGCGCGGCGCCTCGATCGCCCTCACTCATGCCAAAGATGCAGGCGGCGATTGCGCCCGGCGCTTTTCACCCGAGATGTTCGCCAGCCTGGCCGAGCGGGCCTCGCTGGAAGACGACTTGCGCGGCGGCCTGCTGCGCGGCGAACTCGTGCCCTATTACCAGCCCATCGTCGCGCTCGCCTCGCGCCAGGTGGTCCGCTTCGAGGCCCTGGTGCGATGGCGACATCCGCAGCGCGGCCTGCTTGCCCCGGACAGCTTCCTGCCGATCGCCGAGGACGTGGGCCTCAACGATGACCTGCTTTATGCGATGTTCCGCCAGTCCTGCCGCGATGCGCACGAGTGGGGCGGCGGCACCGGCCTCGCGCTCAATATGTCGCCATGGCAGGTCTGCGAACCGCACATCGCCTCGCGGCTGCTGCGGATCGTCTTCGCCAGCGGCCTCAGGCCCGACAGGCTGACGGTGGAGATCACCGAGAATGCAGTGATGCACGATGTCGCCGCTGCCCAGGCCACCGTTGCCGCCTTGCGCGAGGCGGGCATCAAGGTGGCGCTCGACGACTTCGGCTCAGGCTATGCCAGCCTCAGCCGCATGTGCAAGATCCCGCTGGACATGATCAAGATCGACCGCACGCTCGTCCAGTCGCTCGACAGCGATGCCGGGCGCAAGCTGGTGAAAGTGGTCGTGGATCTCGGCCAGAGCCTTGCCATGCCCGTGACGGCCGAAGGGATCGAAACCGAGCAGCAGGCACGCTATCTCGCCGACCTAGGCTGCACGTTCGGCCAGGGCTACCTGTTCGGCCGCCCGGCGCCGGCCGACGAGACCGCCGCCCTCCTGGCGGGGGGCCTGACGGTTCCGCTGGCCTGTTGATCGGCGCGCCTCGCCGCCCGCGATGTCGCACGGGGCGGGTCCGAATTCCGCATGAGAGGTGTTTGGCCGGGATTGCCAGGGGGCGTCCCGTTGGAACGCAATGGAAGCGCGTGAAGGGTCGAGAGCTTTCGGGACCGTCGGAACCATGCCCCGGAACTTCCATCCCGCGAAGGCCGCGTGCCGCAGCTTCCGCGCGGCCGGAAGGCAGCCGTGCGCGCCGGTGCTGGCACAAGGTCCAGCCCGACACCAGGAAAAGCCCGGCAAGAGACCGCTGGTCCCCTGCCGGGCCTTGCCGGTCAGTATTCGCTGTTGAACGAGATGGGCGTGGTCAGGTCGAGGCGCGCGATGTCGCCTTTGGAACCATAGGTATACGTGCGGTTGCCAGAGAGACGCTTGGCCTCGTTGGCGATGGCGCCCATCATTTCCATCGAGAGTTCGATCTGGCGCTCCAGCAGGGCCGAGTTCACCAGCGAGGCCGCGCGCAGTTCGCCCAGGGCTTCGGCCAGGCGCTCGCGCGTCTCGTCGTCCATCTGCTCGGTCCATTCCGGGTCGAGCCGGTTGCGCCGCGCCAGGACTTCTTCCAGCGACCCCACCAGCCGCGTCTTCGCCGCCGCCAGTTCGGCCAGTTCGAGCGCGCGCTCGCGGCCTTCGAGACGCTCGGTCTCCTCGCGCATGACCATCGAGAGCGAGGTCATGATCTCGATCAGCTCATTGGGCATGGCCATTGCCTCCCTGCAAACGGATGATCTGCGCTTCCACGGCCGAGGCGATGCCCAGGCCCTTGCCCTTGGCGATCTGGGTGCCGATCTGCTCGGCCAGGACGCCGCGGAACATTTCCTCGCCGTGGCCGCCGTTGAAATCCTCGCCCTGCTCGACGGTCTCCAGCATGATCTTGGTGATCTGCCCTGCGAAGACGCCTTCGAAATCGCGCGCCACTTTGGCGGGGCTGCGATCCGGCGTCTGGACCGCGGGACGGGAAGGAAGCGAAGCAAGAATCGGATCTGCCATCTTTACTGTACCGCTATTTCGGCCTGCAGCGCGCCCGCCGTGCGCAGCGCCTGCAGGATGGTGATGAGGTCGCGCGGGCTGACGCCCAGGGCATTGAGCCCGGCAACCAGGGTCTGGAGCGAAGTGCCGCCGTTCAGCACCGCCAGCGAGGCGCCGCTGCCGTCGTCCGCCTGGACGTTGGTGCGCGGCACCACGGTGGTCTGGCCGCTGGAGAACGGCGCGGGCTGCGAGACGATCGGCGTCTCGGTGACGCTGATGGTCAGCCCGCCCTGCGCGATGGCGACGGGGCTGACGCGCACGTCCGCGCCCATGACCACGGTGCCGGCGGCTTCGTTGATGACGATGCGCGCGGGCTGGTCCACTTGTACCGGCAGGTTCTCGACACGGGTGATGAGATCGATCACCGAGCCGCCGGCCGGGTTGATCTCCACGGTGCCGGGGTCGAGCACCTGGGCGGCGCCGGGCGCCTCGCGATTGATGGTCGCGGCGATCTGGCGGGCGGTGGTGAAATCGGGATTCTTCAGCGCCAGTTTCAGCGTCTGGGCGGAGCGCAAGTCATAGGGAACCTCGCGCTCGACGATGGCGCCGCCGGCGATGCGCGCGGTGGTCATCACGCCGCGGCTGAGCTTGGCCGCCGCGCCCTGCGCCTTGAAGCCGGATACCGCGACGGGGCCCTGCGCCACGGCGTAGATCTCGCCATCGAGCGCGCGGAGGGAGGAGACCAGCAGGATGCCGCCCTGCAGGCTGGTGGAATCGCCGAGCGCGGAAACCTGCACGTCGATGGTGGAACCCGCGCGGGCGAAGGCCGGCATGGTCGCGGTCACCGTCACGGCGGCCACGTTCTGCGTCAGCATCTGCGTGCCGCGAATGTTCACGCCCATGCGCTCCAGCATGGCCTGCAAGGTCTCTTCGGTGAAGGGAACGTTGCGGATGCGGTCGCCGGTGCCCTGGAGGCCGACGACGAGACCGTAGCCGACCAACTGGTTCGACCGCACGTTCTCGACATCGACGATGTCCTTGATGCGCGGCTGGGGCCCGGCGAAAGCCGCCGTGGGCGCCAGCGCCGAAGCAAGTGCCACCAGGCCTGCCATCATGGCGAGACGCGGACCTTGCATCCTCGATTTGAAAGGCTTGGGCATCACTGTCCTTATAGGAAGAAAGAGGCGGCTGGCGGCGGCGGCGGCAGGGATTTTCACGGGTATTTCCGGGCCGCACCGGCGCCGCTGCCCGTGCGCGCCAGGCGCATGACGTAGCCGATGATCTCGGCCACGGCGGCGTAGTGCTCGATCGGGATCGGCCGGTCGATGTCGACGGCGGCGTAAAGCGCGCGGGCGAGCGGCGGGCTCTCGACGATCGGCACCCTGGATTCGGTGGCGATCTCGCGGATGCGCAGGGCAATGGCGTCCACGCCCTTGGCCACCACCACCGGCGCGGCCATGGCGCCGTGGTCGTACTTCAGCGCGATGGCGTAGTGCGTCGGGTTGGTGATGATGACGCTGGCCTCGGGCACCGCGGCCATCATGCGTTTGCGCGAACGCTGCATCTGGATCTGACGGATCTTGGCCTTGATCTTGGGATCGCCGTCGCTCTGCTTGTGCTCGTCCTTCACTTCCTGGAACGTCATCATCATGCGCTTCATGAAAGCGCGGCGCTGATAGATGAAGTCGAACAGGGCAAGGGCCATGACCAGCATCAGCACTGCGCGGATCGCCTCGTATGCCAGCGTTCCCGCCGCGGCGCCGATCGCGCCCGGCGCGAAGCCGACCAACTGGTCCAACCCGGTCACGCGGGGTTTCAGCACCAGGAAGACCACCAGGCCGATGGCGCTGAACTTGGCCAGGGTCTTGCCGAATTCCACCAGCGCGCGCATGCCGAAGATGCGCTTCATCCCGCTGGCCGGGTTGAGCTTGGACCACTTCGGCTTCAGGCGCGACCAGCTCAGCGTGGCGCGGCCCTGAAGGAACATCGTGGCCACCGCACAGGCGAACAGCACGCCGAACACCGGCAGCATCGAGAGCATGAAATGGCGCGCCACCCCGGTCATCAGGTTCTGCGCGCCATCGGGATCGAGCGGATAGTCCTCGGCGCTGCCCCAGAGGCGGGTCAACATCATGCCGAGATGGCGGATCGCGGAAATGCCTACCCAGCCCGTGACGATCAGCGCGCCGGCCATCATCGTGGCGTGCCGCACTTCCGGCGCCATCGCCACTTCGCCGCGCTTGCGGGCATCGTCGAGCTTCTTCTGGGTCGGCTCGTGAGTCCGCTGGTCCTTGTCGCTCTCGGCCATGGCTCTAGAGGCTCCATCCGTTCTGCATGAAGGCACCCATGGCGTTCGCGAAGGCCGTCAGCATCGTGCCGAGAGTCATCGCCAGCAAAGAGATGCCGAGCAGCAGGTTGAGGGGCTGGGTGATGAAGAAGACCTGGATCGACGGCGCCACGCGGGCGGCCAGGCCGAGGCCGACGTTGAACAGCGCGCCATAGAGGATCAGCGGCGCGGCCAGGCTGACGCCCAGCGCCAGCGACTGGCCGGTGACTTTCACCGCAAGATCGGCGAACTGCGCGGCGGGCGGCAGTCCGCCTACCGGGAACACCGAATAGGACTGGAAGATCGAGGCGATCCACAAGTGGTGGACGCCCAGGCTCATGCAGACGATCACCGCCGCGATCCCGAACAGGCGCGAGAGCAGCGGAGACTGCCCGCCCATCGAGGGGTCGGCCACGAGCGCGGAGGCCAGGCCGACCTGCAGGCTGGCAATCGATCCGGCGACGGCGGCCGCGCTGAACAGGATCTTCACGATCATGCCCATCGCGATGCCCACCAGCACTTCGCCGATCACCAGGAGCGGCAGCGAAACGTCCGACTTCACCGCCGGCGCGACCTGGCCCTGGAGCATGCCGTAAAGGCCGACCGTGAAGCCCAGCGACATCACCAGCCGGATCTGCGGCGGCACCGAATCTTCGGAGAAGGCCGGCAGCAGCATGATCACCGCACCCACCCGGCAGAACAGGATCAGGAACGTCGCCGCATCGATCGGCAGCGCCGCCAGGGTCACCATGTCGAGGGATGCGCCGGCCATGATGTCAGCCAGTGACGATGGCGTCGGCGATGCGGTCCATGAAGGCGCCGAGGGCATGGCCGATCATGGGCAGCGAAACCAGCATGACCACGCCCAGGACCAGGATCTTGGGCACGAAAGTCAGGGTCATTTCCTGCACCTGGGTAAGGGCCTGAAGCAGGCCGATGGCGACGCCGACGATCAGCGCGGCGATCAGCATGGGGCCGGCGATGGTCAGCACCAGCACCAGCGCCGCGCGCGCGATCTCGATGGCTTCGGGTGAGGTCATGACTGCCGTCTGTCTTTCGGTGGAAGGATGTGGCGTTTGCAGGATGTGGCGGTTGCAGGCCGGGATTCCGTCCCGGCCGGCCCCGCCACTGCGCGGTCGTCTAGATCTGCATCCGCATGATGTCGGAATAGGCGCTGACCACGCGGTCGCGCACGGCCACCACGGTGTCGAGCGCGCTTTCCGCTGCGCCGATGGCGGTGACGACGTCGATCAGGTCGCCCTTGCCGGCCACTTGCTTGGCGCTTTCGGCTTCGGCGGTGCGCAGCGAGGACGAGGCGTCGGTCACCATGGATTCCACCATGGTGCCGAAGTTGCCGCCGGCGCCGGATACCGCGCCGGACAGGCCTCCGGCCATGTCGCCGAGGCCGGCGAGGCCGCCCCCGCTACCACCGACCGACGGCCCAGCCGTCTTCATCGCGCGGCCATAGGCGGCCGCGGCGTCGAGTGCTCCGATTGCCATGGAGATGTTCCTTACTTGAGCAGGTCGATAGTGCGCATGGTCATGCCGCGCGCGGATTCGATCGCATTGAGGTTGGCTTCGTAGGACCGCTGCGCTGCCTTCATGTCGGCAGCCTCGATCAGCGGGTTGACGTTAGGCTGGCTGACATAGCCCTGCGCGTCGGCGGCCGGGCTACCCGGCTGGTAGACGCGCCCGAACTGGCTCTTGTCGCCTTCGATCGACTTGACGGCGACCTGGGTGGCACCGCTGGCACGGTCGACTTCGGCAGTGAAGGTGGCGACCCGGCGGCGATAGGGATCGGCATCGGGCGTCTTCGCCACGGAATCCGAGTTCGCCAGGTTTTCCGCGATCACGCGCATTCTCAGCGACTGGGCGCGAAGGCCCGATGCCGAGACGCCGATCGAGTTCTGAAGTTCCATCAACACAGCTCCTGCCCTGCCCCTTGCGGCAGTCAGCATCCTTATAGGCATTTTTTGCCTAGCGGCGGCATGCTCCTATAAAATAATTCCTATAAGCAGGCTTGAAAGGAGACGCGTCATGTCCGTTCTCGAAGGCATTCCCATCGACATGTCGATCGTACTCGGATCGACCAGCATCCCCATCCGGCAGGTTCTCAAGATGAGCCGCGGCGCAATGATCCCGCTCGATTGCGGGCACAACGATCCCACCCGCGTCTATGTGAACGACCAGCTGGTGGCAGAAGGCAAGATCTTGGTGAACGGCGAGGTGATGTCGCTGGAGATCACCAAGGTCGTCGAACGCGAGCGCTGAGAGGATGGATTTTCTCTCTCTGCTGCGCACCATCGGCGCATTGGGCGTGGTGCTCGGCATGCTGGTCGGCGCGCTCTGGGTGGTGCGCCGCTATGACCTGAAACTGCCGCAGAAGTGGCTGAACGGCCAGCTTTTTGCCGGCATGGGCCAGGCTCGTCCCGATCGCCGGCTGGAACTGATCGAGCGCCTTGCCATCGATCCCCGCCGCTCGGTCGTCCTCATCCGCCGCGATTACCGCGAGATCAGCCTGCTGATCTCGCCCGAAGGCGTCGTCATGCTCGATTCCGCGCCGTGCATCGGCCCGGTCTCCCCGAAAAGTACACCGAAAGCCCCTGTCGATGCATAAACGCTATGCCATTGCCGCCGCGCTGTGCGGGGCGGCAATTCTTGCCGTGTTGCCCGAAGCCGCCATGGCCCAGAAGGCCGCCGGCGCCCTTGGCGAAGGCGCGATGTCCGGAAGGGTGATCCAGCTCGTCCTGCTGATGACGGTGCTGAGCCTGGCGCCCGGCATCCTGATGACGGTCACCTCGTTCACGCGCATCATCGTTGCCCTTTCGCTGCTGCGCTCGGGCCTTGGCGCCCAGGGCGTGCCGCCTAACCCGGTCATCATCAGCCTGGCGCTGTTCCTGTCGTTCTTCGTCATGGCCCCGACGTTCGATGCAGCCTGGAAAGAGGGCATGGTCCCCTACAACCAGGGCCGCATCAACGAGACCCAGGCGCTGGAACGTGCCAGCAAGCCGTTCCACACTTTCATGCTCAAGCAGGTCCGGGACGACGACGTGAAGCTGTTCGTCCAGCTCTCCGGCAAAGTGCCCGCATCGCGCGCGGAACTGCCGATGACGACGCTGATGCCCGCTTTCATGATCTCCGAACTGCGCCGCGCTTTCGAGATCGGCTTCCTGCTGCTGCTGCCGTTCCTGGTGATCGACCTGGCAGTGGCCGCCGTGCTCATGGCCATGGGCATGATGATGCTGCCCCCGGCGACGATCTCGCTGCCGATGAAGATCATCTTCTTCGTGCTGGTGGACGGCTGGGCGCTGATCGCCGGGTCGCTGGTGAAGAGTTTCGGGGTACCCGGGTAGCGCCCTTCGCCGTCCGGTTCGCCTGAAGGGGGCGCGGCAGGATCAGGCCTGCCGCGCCCCTTTTGTCATCAGGCGCCGTAGCGCAGCACGCGGTTCATCAGCCAGGGGCCGAAGTCCGCAAAGGGCAAGGGTTCCAGGAAAGAGAGGCCATAGGCGCCCCCTCCCACCCAGCGCACCGCGGCTTCGCGTTCGCCCAGGCCTGGAAGGGTGAGCCTGACGATGCTGTCGCGCGCGATCTGCACTTCCGCGACCAGGCGTGCGCCTCCCTGCGAAAGGTCGATCAGGCGGACGTCGTGGCGCTGGTGCGCAGCCAGCAGCTCGGCGCCGCAATCGACGTCGAAGCGCGGCCCGCGCGCAATGCCCTCGGGACCGATGCGATTGGCGACATGGCCGAGCAGTCCCGCGACGTCGACCGGCGCGTCGAACTCCACGCCGATCCGGCCGTTGAGCGACCAGCGCACTCTGCCGCGCAGCACGTCTCCGGCCTTGAGCGTCGCCTCGACCTTCTGGTCCACGGCGAAAGCACCGTGGACTTCGGCCATGAAGCCGTTGTCCGAGATGTTGCGGATGCGGCAGATCGTCTCGCCCGAATGGCTGGCGAGCTTGCCGATGAGCAGGATCGTCGTGACCCGCGGCCCGCGCGCAACGCGCGGCGGCACCGGCGACGATGACGGGACGGCCCCCGCAGGCTGCGGCATGGCGGACGATGACAAGGGCATCGCGTCTCTCTCCCCCGCCCCGCTCAGACCGGCGAAGCCTGCGTGACCACCACGCGGTGGACGAGATCCTTGCCGTAGACTTCCACGGCGGCGTCCATCACCACCCGGCGGAAGGCCTCCACGCCGGGGATCATACCGTCCGGCCCGCTGGCCAGCGGCGTGCGATACGTGCGCATGTTCACGGCATTGAGCAGCAGCGGCAGCTGGCCGGTCACATCCTCGGCCTTGCCCTTGTCGACTTCGATCTGGCACTCGAACGAGACGTAGCCCGACAGGCGGCCATCCGGGAATGTCAGCGGGGCAAGGATGGTGCCCGTGGGCACGAATTCGGTCTCGACCCGGACAGGCCCAAGGTCGGGCATGACCTGCGGCAGGAAATGCCGGGCCGCATAGGCGCCGCCAATGCCGACACCGGTGCCGGCGATCAGCGCGACAAGGCCGATCACGATCCGCTTGATCACGATAGTCTCCAGTCTCGTTTATCTGAAAATACGCCGAAGGCGCATTTTGCGGCGCCGGCCCAGGCCCCAATCGGTGCCGTTCTAAAAATGCGAGCCATTTTTATGAGGGCTCTCAGAACTTGAAGCTCGCATCCTGCGGCAGCGCAGAAGGTTCGGCCATGACGACGATAGTGATGCGGCGGTTTTCCGGGCGGTCCGGGCGGTCGGGATAGACCGGCTCGGTCCCTGCCTTGGCCACCACTTCGGAGAAACGATCCGCCGGCAGGCCGGAGGCGACCAGGGCCGCGCGGGCCGAGAGGGCGCGCTGCGCGGAGAGGTTCCAGTTGGCCTCGCTCTGCCCGCCGGTGCTGTCCGTATGTCCTTCGATGGCGACCTGGGCGCCGGTACCGGCCAGCTTGTGAGCGATACGGCCCAGCAGGTTGCGGGCATAGTCGTTGAGCTGGGCGGTCGGGCCCTTGAACATCGAGCGGTTGGCGTTGTCCATCAGGTGGATGCGGAAGCCGTCGCGCGAAGGCTCCACGTCGACGCTGCGCTTGCCCTCGCTGGGATCGACAGGCGGATCGAGCGAGAGCTGCATCTCTTGCGCCATGACGCGCAGCGCCGCCTCGGGCACATCGGCCGTGCCGCCGCGTGCCGCACCCTTGGTGCCGGCTTCGGCGGAAGGCTGGCCAACGGCCCGGTTGTCGGCCGACTGGTTGCGGCGGCTGTGCCCGCCGAGCCCCGGCTGCGAGCCGGGCTGGTTGGTCAGCGTCGTCGCCGGCGAAGACCGGTCGGCATTGGGCGAGAAGTATTCCGCCAGGCCCTTGAGCTGCTCCTTGTCCGGGTTGGCCAGCAGCCAGAGCAGCATGAAGAAGGCCATCATCGCGGTCACGAAGTCGGCATAGGCGACCTTCCACGCACCGCCGTGATGACCAGCGTGCGCATGCTTCTTGACCTTGCGGATGACGATCGTGGGATGATCTTCGTTGCCCCGTGCCACGCTTTGAATTCCTCAGTCCAGGGCGGCGCGAAGCCGGTCCTGCATGACGCTCAGCCGCACCTGGCCGATCGCCTCGCCGGGGCTCTGCCCGCCGGCCACGCGGTCGAGCAGCGCGGCGCTTTCATCCACATGCTGGGCGATCAGGTCGAAGGCCTGGAGCTGGTCGATATAGTCCAGCACGAAGCGCTCGTCGTTCACCAGCACGCCGGCCAGCTGTTCCAGCAGTTCGCGGGCCACGCGCATCTCGCGGGCCAGGGCCTGCCAGAGCGGGGCCGCCGGACCCTGGCCCGGTTCCGTGCCCAGTGCCGTCCCGAGTCCCTCGGATTCGATTGTCATTGCTTCCCCCTGAATGTCCGCCCGTTCCATCAGAACAGCTCCAGTTCGCCGGTCGGCTGGAAGACCGGCATGGGCTTGGGACGGACGACGGGCGGCAGCGGCTGGTCCATCACCAGCGTCGCGCGCACCCTGCCCTCGTAGGGCATGAATTCCACCTTGCGGGCTTGCGTGCCGCCAAGATCGCTGTGATCGAGCGCAATGCCTTCGGTCTGCATGAAGTTGCGCGCGAACTGGCCGTTCTTGGTGCCGATCCCGCCCAGCCCGGCGACGATGTTCGCACCGCCGTAAAGGTGGCCGCGCAGACGCGAACGCTGCGCGCCGCGCTTCATCAGGGCATTGATGAGCAGTTCCATCGCATGGACGCCGTAGCGCTGCATGTCCGCCGGGTTCACCGGCGCATCGGCGCCCGGCTCTCCCAGCAGGAAATGGTTCATGCCGCCAACCCGCGCGACGGGGTCCTGCAGGCAGGCCGCGACGCACGAGCCCAGCAGCGTCGAGATGACGACGCCGGACTGGTTGACCACATGATATTCACCCTGGACGATGGCAACGCGGCGCATGGCGTTCAGACCAGTTCGCCGAAGACGCGTTCGATCTTTTCCTTCAGCGCCGCCGGCGCGAAAGGCTTCACGACATAGTTGTTCACGCCCAGGGCCGCGGCCTTCTGGACCACTTCCTTGTCGGCGGAACCCGTGAGCATGATGAACACGGTCTTGCCGATCACCGGATCGTTGCGGACGGCTTCCAGGAATTCCAGGCCGTCCATTTCGGGCATGTTGTAGTCCGAGATGACCAGATGGACCCGGTCGGTCTTGATGGAGGCGAGTGCTTCCACCGCGCCGCCCTTGTCGCGAATGTCCTTGAAACCCAGATCCTGTAGCGTGCGACGGATCATCGCGCGCATGGACGTCTGATCGTCGACCACCATTACTTTTATTGCAGACGCTGCCGGCATGAACCGCTCCATTTACCTCCGACACGCGCCGAGGATTCCCTCGGGCATGGCGGACAAACTCAATTCCTTCTCCACCGCGCCCGCCTCGAAGGCAGCGCGGGGCATTCCGTAGACCACGCAAGTATCGCGGTTCTGCCCGAGCGTGCGGGCGCCGGCGTCGCGCATGGCCTTGAGGCCCATGGCGCCGTCCGAACCCATGCCGGTGAGGATCACCCCCACCGCGCGCGAGCCGAGCCGTGCGACCGAACGGAACAGCACGTCCACCGAAGGCCGGTGTCCGCTGACCGTGTCGCCGGCCACCAGCTTGACCTGCCAGCTGGTGCCGCCCAGCAGCTCCATGTGCTGGCCGCCGCCAGGCGCGAGATAGACCGTGCCCCGGCGCAAGTTCATGCCGTTCTGGGCCTCCACCACCTGCACCCGCGCGGTCTTGTCGAGCCGCGTGGCGAAGCTGCCGGTGAAGATCGCGGGCATGTGCTGCACCACCATGACCGGCGGGCAATCGGGCGGCAGGGCGCCGATGATCGAGAACAGGGCTTCCACCCCGCCGGTCGAGGCGCCCACCGCGATAACGACGTCGCGCAGGCTTCCCTGCGCGGCATTGACCGGGGTAGGCGGACTGGCCGTGCGGCGCACCGACGAACGGGCCGCGGCCTTGACGATCTTGCGCAGCAGCGCCCCGTCCTGCGCGATCTCCAGCGGATTGCCGGAAGGCTTGGCGATGCAGTCCACGGCCCCCAGGCGCATGGCCTCGATGGTCGCCTCGGTGCCGCGCGCCGTCAGGGTGGAGCACATGACCACCGGCATCGGCCGCAGGCGCATGATGCGTTCGAGGAAAGACAGTCCGTCCATCCCGGGCATCTCGATGTCGAGCGTGACCACGTCGGGATTGAGCGACTTGATCATCTCGCGCGCGGCATGAGGCTCGGGCGCCATGCCGACCACTTCGATGGCGGGGTCGTGGCTCAGCAACTTGTTCAGCAGCGCGCGCATGGCGGCGCTGTCGTCCACGATCAGGACGCGCGTCTTTTCAGGCGCCAGGGTCATGCCGCGCCTCCGTCGTTGCGGACGTAGATCGTCTGCCCCGCCGGCTTCATCAGCCGGGTGGCGGGGCCGATCAGGCGCTCCGAATGGCCGATGTAGAGATAGCCGCCGGGCGCCAGCATCTCGACGAAGCGCGCCTCCAGCTCGGCCTTGGCGGTATCGTCGAAGTAGATCATCACGTTGCGGCAGAAGATCACGTCGTACTTGCGGCGCATCGGCCAGGGCTCGAACAAGTTGAGCACCCGCGCCGCCACCAGCTCGCGCAGCGGATCGGCCACGACATGGTCGCCGTTCGCTTCGGCCCGCATCCAGCGCCGGCGATAGGTCTCGGGCACCGGCTCGACCGTGGCCGCCGAATAGCGCGCTTCCTGCACGGACTGCACGACATGCGGGGCGATGTCGGTGGCGAGCAGGCGCACGTCGCCCTGCTGGAGCCAGGCCGCGCTGGTCGGCCCGTCTCCTGCCAGGCACATGGCGATCGAATAGACTTCCTCGCCGCTGGAGCAACCGGCGGACCAGATCCGCACTTTCTCGCCCTTGCGCGCACGGTCCTGCAGCTTGGGCAGGACGTCGCGGCGCAAGTGGTCGAAGTGGTGGTTCTCGCGGAAGAAATGCGTGTGGTTGGTGGTCAGCGCCACCACCATGGCGTGGCGTTCCCCGGCATCGCGCTGGACCAGCGCGACGTAGTCCACGAAGCTCGTCAGCCCATGCTCGCGCAGGCGGCGGCTCAGCCGCGAGTGGACGAGCGTCATCTTGGCCTCGACCAGATGGATGCGCGCCTCTCGCTGCATGATCGCGGCAATGTCGCGGAACTGGGCGGGACGCAGCTCGGCAGTACCGCCTAACGCGCTGCCGCTCGTCGCTTCAGGGGAAGCCAGCACGGTCATTACGCGAAGTCCGGCACCTGGCGGGTGAGGCTCAGCGCGTCGAGGTCGAGCAGCAGGCACATGGCCTCGGCATTGGCCGCGGCATCATGGGTGCGGCGTTCGATCTTGACGAGACCGGCGATGGCGCCCTGCTCGTTGATCTCGACATCCGGCGCGGGCTGGATCTCGCTGCCCTGGATCACGACGATGTCCTGCACTTCGTCCACCAGGAAGCCGGCATGGCGCCCGGCGATGGTGACGACCAGGATGCACGAACGCGAGTGCAGCTCGCTGGGCGCCCAGCCCAGGCGCTCGGACAGGCCGACCACGGGAACGACCGAGCCGCGCAAGTTGGTCACGCCCTTCACATAAGGCGGCACGCTCGGCAGCGGCGTGGGTTCTTCCCACTCGCGGATTTCGATCAGCGAGCGCATGTCGATGCCGAACAGGCGGTTGCCCAGGGTGAAAGTGACGATCTTGCGTTCGTCGAGTTCGCTATCTTCGGTGCTCATGCTGCCATTCCTTTCAGCGCATACTTGGATGAGCCGCCGGTCGGCGCGACCAGGGCATCGATGTCGAGGATCAGCGCGATCGAGCCGTCGCCCAGGATGGTCGCCCCGCCGAGACCGCGGATCGGGTGGAGGTTGTCCTCCAGGCTCTTGATCACGACTTCGCGGCGGTTATCGATCGTGTCGACCATGAGGCCGACGTTCCCGGCCGTCTCGCTCTCGACGATGATGACGAGCGAGTCCTCGGGCACGCGGTGGGACCGCATGCCGAACAGCTCGCCCACGCGGCGCACCGGCAGGTACTGCCCGCGCAGCTCGATCACTTCGGAGCTGGGCGAAGTCGCCTGGACCTGGCCCGGCTCGGGCTGGACGGTCTCGATCACATTGGCCAGCGGCAGCACGAAGCGCTGGTCGCCCAGGCGCACGATCATGCCGTCGAGGATCGCCAGCGTCAGCGGCAGCGCCATCGTGAAGGTCGTGCCCTCGCCCGGTACCGAGTTGATCTCCAGGCGGCCGCCCAGGGCCTCGACGTTGGAACGGACCACGTCCATGCCCACGCCCCGGCCCGAGATGTTCGAGATCGTCTCGGCCGTGGAGAAGCCCGGCGCGCAGATCAGGCCGTCGATCTCCTCGTCGGAAATCGGCGCATCCGCGGAAATGATGCCGCGCTCGATCGCCTTGGCGCGCACGCGTTCGCGGTTGATGCCGCGCCCGTCGTCCCGTACGCGCACGATGATGCGCGCGCCCTTCTGCTCGGCGGACAAGTGGATCGTGCCTTCGGCAGGCTTGCCGGCGGCAAGGCGTTCCTCGGCGCTTTCGATGCCATGGTCCACTGCGTTGCGGATCATGTGCGTGAGCGGGTCGCCGATCTTCTCGATCACGCCCTTGTCCACTTCGGTCATCTCGCCGATGGTTTCGAGCACGACCTTCTTGCCGGTCTCTGCCGAGAGATCGCGCAGCATGCGCGGCACGCGCGAGAAGGCCTGCTTGATCGGCTGCGCGCGCAGCGACATCACGTTGTCCTGGATCTGCCGCGTCAGGCGCGAGAGTTCCGGCAGTTCGACGCGTTCCTGGTCGGCGGGCGAGAGCCGGTCCGACAGGATCGACCCGCGGATCACCAGTTCGCCCACAAGGTTGAGCAGCTGGTCCAGCTTGGACAAGTCCACGCGGATCGACTGCGCCACTTCGACGCTGCCCTGGCGGGCTTCCGCCTTGGGCTTTTCGGCCTGGGCCGGTGCCGCTTTCGCAGGCGCCGCCTGCACGACAGGGGCCGATACCGCCGGAGCAGCGGCCGCGGGTACCAGCGTCAGCATCGGCTCGGCCGGTGCCAGGTCAAGATCCGGCAGGGAAACCGGCAGCGGCTCGAATACGCCGAAGCCGTCGAAGTCCTCTGCGGCCGGCTCCTCGACCATCACCATCACCACGGCGGCGGCACGCGCGATCTCGATCAGCGAGTCCGGGGCCACGAAGTCGAAGCAGTCGCGGATGTCCTGTTCGGCCACGCTGCCGGGCAGGGTCAGGGTCCAGACGAAATAGCTGTCCTCGGGATCGAGATCGCGCAGGCCCGGAAGCGCGCCGGTATCGACGGCGGTGACCGCCGCGCCCATCTCTTCCAGTTCGCGGATGACCAGCATCGGTTCGCCGCCATTGGCCAGCGCGCCGCGCGAAGGGCCGAAGCGAACGGTCCATCCGGCAGGCTCCGCCGGTTCCGGAGAGGCGAAATCGTCCAGCTCGACCGCCACCGGCTCGAAGCCGAAGGGATCGAAGTCGTCGATCACCGCCGCGACCGGCGTGAAGCCGAAATCGTCCAGCTCGGCCACCGGCTCGGGCGCAGTAACGACGGGCGAGACCTGCGAGGCGGCGCCCTTGCTTTCCAGGATCGCGTCGAGCTGTTCCAGCATGACCGCGTCGGCCGGCGGCTCGGTGCCGCCCTGTGCCGCCGTGACATGATCCGAGAGGATGTCGAAGGCGCCCAGCATGGTCTGGGTCACTTCGCCGCTGGCGGGAATGCGGCCGGCGCGCACTTCGTCGAGCACGTTCTCGAAACGGTGCGAGAAGGCGAGCAGCGCGGCATGGCCGAAAGCGCCCGAACCGCCCTTGATCGAGTGGACGGCGCGGAACACGCCGGCGATCGTCTCGGACGAGACATCGCCTTCCGCCATCGCCGAAAGACCCTGTTCGGCCACGGCAAGACCTTCGGCGCACTCCTCGAAGAAGATGCCCTGGATTTCGTCGAGTTCGTCGCTCACGGGCAGACGCGGCGGACAGCCGCTCCCAGCTTGGCGGCTTCGAAGGGCTTGGTGATCCAGCCCGTGGCCCCGGCTTCGCGGGCGCGGGTCTTCTTCTCGTCCGAGAACTCGGTGGAGAGCACCAGGATCGGCGTGCCGCGGAATTCGGGCACCGAACGGACCGCCTCGATCAGTTCGAAGCCGTCCATCTTGGGCATGTTGATATCGGTGATGAGCAGGTCGGGCTTCACCTCGTGCATGCGCTCGAGGCCGTGCTCGCCGTCATCGGCCGCTTCCACGCGGAAGCCCTGCGCGGCCAGCGAGGCCTTGAGAAGCATCCGCATCGAGGCGGAATCGTCGACGGTCAGGATGAGTTTGCTCACGACGGGAATTCCTCTTCAGATAGGCCGACGGCTTCTGCCAGTCCGCAGGCCTGCACGCGCTCGACGAAGGCCGTGCTGGGATTGACGATTTCGAATTCGTGGCCGGCGTCCAGCGCCTCGGTGCGCGCGGCGACCAGGAGTTGCAGCACGGCCTGGCCCACCGTCTCGACCCGGCTGGCGTCGATGTTCATCGCACCTTCGAAGTCGCAGGCCAGGACCATGCGGACACGCAAGTCCTCGGCCGTCACGGTGGAGCCATGGACCGGCAGTTGCAGCGCGCGATCCTCTCCGGCGAAATCCGCGGCAGCGGCGTCCAGTCCGAACTCTTCGAACGGCACGGGTTCAGGCAGGTTTGGCATTGAGCTGATCCTTCACTTCGTCGAGCGCGGTCTCGAGCTGCGTGAACGAAGGGGCATAGGGAGACGGCGTCATGCGGCGCGCAAGCTCGATGGCCACTTCGGTCGGCTGGCCCTGCGCGTGTCCGACGATCGCGGTCTTGACGATGAGGTAGGGCTTGAAATCGGAATCGATGATCTGCTGCAGCTTCTGCGCGATCGGCCCGACCAGGCAGTAGGCCAGCAGCACGCCCAGGAACGTACCGACCAGAGCGCCGCCGATCATCGCGCCGAGGATCTCGGTGGGCTGGTCGATCGAACTCATGGTCTTGATGACGCCCAGAACGGCGGCGACGATGCCGAGGGCAGGCAGGCCGTCGGCCATCATCTGCAGCGCGTGCTGCGGGGCCAGTTCCTCGGCATGGTGGCGCTCGATGTCACCTTCCATCGCCTCGGCCAGCTGGTGCGGGTCCTCGAAGTTGACGGTCATCATGCGCAAGTAGTCGCAGATGAACTCGATCAGCCCCTCGTCCCCCAGCAGGCGGGGATAGCGCATGAAGATGCTGCTTTCCTCGGGCGCGTCGAGATGCTTCTCGATCGAGTTCGCGCCTTCCTTGCGGAAAGTGGCGAGCAGCGTGAAGAGCAGCGCCAGGAGATCGCGGAAGTCGACCTCGGTCCAGCGTCCGCCCTTGAAGACGCGCTGGATCCCCGCCCAGGTCTTCTTGACCGTGGTCATCGAGTTGCCGAGGATGAACGCACCCACCGCCGCGCCGGCAATGGCCAGCATTTCGTGCGGCAGGGCGTGAGCGATGACCATTATGTTACCGCCCGACATCAGGAAGCTGCCGAAGACGCACAGCAGGATGACGACGAGGCCGATGGCGTTGAGCATGAAGAAGATCCGCGATTGATGGCCGCAAAAGGTTACGGGGCCGAAGCCCTGCGTTAGTTATAGGATGCTCGGGCCGGGGGCGGTGCGGGGCGATGGAAATTAGGCGCAGCGATGCCCGGCGGCATCCTTGCGTATCCGGCAGTGGCCCCGTCCCCGCTCGCCATCGACAGGCACCTCCGGGAAGACGGACCTAGGCTCCTCGGCGGTCCCGGATCGGGAACGCCGCCGCGGCGCATCGCAAAACGGACCGCCCTGCGACCGCTCGGCGCGTCTTTGTCCTATATGAGGGAGGCGGACGTCCTTGCT
>Ga0160437_1000265_pt1 | contig 28737 bp, 24 predicted proteins | sample HID1975I_E0MG_FD_108227 | JGI IMG/M metagenome (GOLD analysis project Ga0160437, IMG submission 108227) | Enriched soil microbial communities from UW Madison campus, WI, USA - HID1975I_E0 MG | ecosystem: Environmental > Terrestrial > Soil > Unclassified | place: USA: Madison, Wisconsin... | reverse complement strand
TCTCCCTCCTGGGTGACGTCGATGCCCGAACCGGCGGTGTCTTCCTTCAGTTCCTTGATCTGCTTGTCCATCTGGTAGCCGACGACACCGCCGGCCACGCCGCCGATGCCGGCACCGACGATGCGGGCGGTCTTGCCGCCGATCACGCTGCCCAGGAGGTAGCCGAGGCCGGCGCCGCCAGCGCCGCCGATGGCCGTACGCGACACCTTCTTCTCACCCGTGTTCGGATCGGTGACGCAGGCCGAAACCGCGACAAGCGAAAGCGCGGCAAGGGCGGAGGTCATCAGGCGTGATTTCTTCATGGTCTTCCCTCCTGTTCAGAAACACTTCCAGGCACGTCTGTGTTATAGTGCACATGAATAACAGATGGCTGATCCCGGCGAAACGATCACTGTCCGCTTGGGTTCCCGCCCGCGTCGGTTCCATCGTTTCTGTCCAAGCGGTGTTTCCCGCCCGTGACGATTATGTCCAAGCGCAACACGCGCTTCGCACTTGCGGCGATTTCTGCTAGCGCTGAGGTACTGTGACACCATTTCCCTGGACCGACCTCCTCATCATCGCCGGCCTGATCCTGCTCAACGGCCTGTTTTCCATGTCCGAGCTGGCCATCGTGTCCGCACGCTCCGCGCGGCTGAAAGTCTCCGCCGACAAGGGCAGCGGCGCCGCGCGCACCGCGCTCGAACTGGCGGCGGACCCCGGCAAGTTCCTCAGCACCGTTCAGATCGGCATCACCCTGATCGGCATCATCGCCGGCGCCTATTCGGGCGCCAGCCTGGGCGGCCCGGTGGGCGAACGGCTTGCCGCGATGGGCGTTCCGGCGCGCTTCGCGGGTGAAGCCGGCTTCACCCTGGTCATCATCGCCACCACGTTCGCCAGCCTCGTCGTGGGCGAACTGGTGCCCAAGCAGCTGGCGCTGCGCATGGCCGAGCCGGTCGCCATCGTCATGGCCCGGCCCATGGCCTGGCTGGCCCGGATAATGGCACCCTTCGTGTGGCTGCTGGACAAGTCCTCGGGCCTGATCCTGCGCCTCTTCTCGATCCGCGGCGGCGGGCAGGAACAGCTCACCGCCGAGGAACTCCAGATGATCTTCGCCGAAGCGACCCGTTCGGGCGTGATCGAGGAGGAAGAGCGCGCGATGATGACCGGCGTCATGCGCCTGGCCGAACGACCGGTCCGCGAACTGATGACGCCGCGCAACCAGATCGACTGGATCGACGTCAACGCCAGCGAGGAAGCGCTGCGCGCCAAGATCGAATCCTCGCCGCATTCGATGCTGCCGGTGGCCGAGGAAGGATCGCCCGACAATATCGTGGGTATCCTCAAGGTGCGCGAGGCGCTGGCCGCGCTCGTCGAGGGGCGCCCGGTCGCGATTGCCGCGATGATGAAGAAGGCCGAGGTGATCCCGGACCAGCTCGACGCCATGGACGCCCTGCGCAAGCTGCAGCTGGCGGAAGTGACGATGGCGGTGGTCCATGACGAATACGGCCATCTCGAAGGCCTGGTCACCACGTCCGACATGCTGGCCGCGCTCGCCGGTACATTCGTGGGCCACCAGGACGAGGGCGACGAGCCGATGGTCGTGGAGCGCGAGGACGGTTCGTTGCTCGTTTCCGGCGCGATGCCGGCCGACGCCCTGGCCGATCGCCTGGCCATGACCCTGCCCGACGACCGCGAATATGCGACCGCCGCCGGCTACATTCTGGCCGCACTCAAGAAAGTCCCGCGCGAGGGCGAGTTCTTCGCCGACCGCGGCTGGCGCTTCGAGGTCGTCGACATGGACGGCCTGAAGATCGACAAGATACTCGTCTCCCGCATCGACGAAGATGGCGGCGCCGATGGAGTTGCCGGAGAGGCATAAGGAAAAGGGCCCCGTGCCGAAGGCAGGGGGCCCTTTTCGATGAATTGAAAGGCCGGCCCCCATGTCATCGCATGGGGGCCGGCCTTTTTCATTCGCGGATCAGCTGGCGCGGCGGACGGCACCCTTGTGCGTGCCGACGGTCTTGCCGCCACGCGGACGGAAGCTGCGCTTGCGCTCGCCTTCCTCGCCGCCATGCTCGCGGCGATCGCCACGCGGTGCATCGCTGCGCGGACGATCGTCGCGGCGACGCTCGTCACCGCGGCGCTCGGTACGCTCGCCCTGGGGACGGTCGCCCTGGGGGCGGTCACCATGCGGACGATCACCATGCGGACGGTCGCGGCGGTCACCGCGCGGCTGCTGGCTGCGGTTGCCACCACGGCCACCGTCGCGGCGGCCTTCGCCCGGACGACCACGACCGTTGCCCTGCGGTGCGGCCGGAGCCTGGCGCGAGGGCGCGGGAAGGCGCGCAGCCTGCTTCTGGAAGTCCTCGGGCAGGCTGAGAGCGGCCAGCTTGACGCGGGTCAGCTTCTCGATGTCGCGGATATAGGGCTTCTCGTCCGGCGCGACGTAGCTGATCGCAACGCCATCGGCGCCGGCGCGCGCGGTGCGGCCGATGCGGTGGACGTACTGTTCGGCAACGTTCGGGATTTCGAAGTTGTAGACGTGGCTCACGCCGCTGACGTCGATGCCGCGGGCGGCGATGTCAGTGGCCACGAGCACGCGCACGGTGCCCTGGCGGAAGCCGCCGAGCGCGGCGGTGCGCTGGGCCTGGCTCTTGTTGCCATGGATGGCAGCGGCAGGAATGCCGGCCGCGACGAGATGGCGGACCACGCGGTCGGCGCCGTGCTTGGTGCGGGTGAAGACCAGTGCGCGGTCGATCGCGCCGTGCTCGGCCTTCTCGGCAGCGTCTTCGGCCAGGCCGTCACGCAGGCTGATGGTCAGCAGCGCCTGCTTTTCGGCCTGGTTGATGAAGGTGGCATACTGCTCGACGCGCTCGGCCGTGGTCGACTGCGGGGCGACTTCGACCTTCACCGGGTTGTTGATGAACTGCTTGCCCAGTTCGGCGATCGCCTGCGGCATGGTGGCCGAGAAGAACAGGCTCTGGCGCTGCTTGGGCAGAAGGTTCGCGACCCGCTTCAGCGGAACGATGAAGCCGAGGTCCATCATCTGGTCGGCTTCGTCGAGCACGAAGATCTCGACATGGCGCAGCGTCAAGGCGCGGCTGTCGATCAGGTCGAGCAGGCGGCCGGGGGTGGCGACGAGAATGTCGGTGCCGCGCTCGAGCGCACGGGCCTGCTTGCCGGCAGGCACGCCGCCGAAGATGCACTGGACCGAGAGGTTCAGGAACTTGGCATAGCCGCGCATGTTCTCGGCAATCTGGGCCGCGAGTTCGCGGGTCGGCGAGAGCACGAGCATGCGGCAGCCGGCATTGGTGCGCGGCTTGGGGTCGTTTGCCAGGCGGTGCAGCGAGGGCAGCGAGAACGCGGCGGTCTTGCCGGTGCCGGTCTGCGCGATGCCGAGGATGTCACGACCTTCGAGAAGCGCGGGAATGGCCTGGCGCTGAATCGGCGAAGGATCGGTGTAGCCCTTGGCCGCGAGCGCACGGAGGATCGGCTCGGCCAGACCAAGTTCGGAAAAATAGGACATGTGTCACTTTCACAAGGTGCGGGGCACGCGGAAGGTACTTGGCCCGCGCACACAGCAAGGTGTCGTTACGGGCGACCCTGCGTGAAGAAGGAAGCTGGTTCAAAGGGACAACCGCTCGTCCGGGCCGGTCCGCATCGGGACCTCACGCTGCTCACGGATTGCGGCAGGGAAGAACCCTACGCGCCGGTTGTCGGGGTGCATTTAGTGCATGTTTCGGGAAAACGCAAGATAATTGCTTTACTGCCTCTTCACCGGTCCCGACCGCGGCCCCGGCCCCGCGCCGATAGCGCGGTACAGGGGCCTTAGCTGGTGAACAGCGCCTTGCGGATCACCGCGTGAACGCCGTAATTGCCATTGACGATCTGCGACACCCCGAAGTCCACGCCGACCGACAACAGCGAGATCGCCTCGTCCTCGGTCAGCTGCTTGGCCGTCATCAGGAAACGGCGGGCCTTGCGGAAGGCGTCGCGCATGGCGGCGTCGATCGAGGATTGCTTGTAGACTTCGCTCTGCGCATCGTCGCCCAGTTCCTTCAGGTAGTTCGGGTGGCTGAAGCCCATCACCACCCACTCGGTTTCTGTCTCGATCAGCGGATAGTCGACATCCCTGAGCTGCTCCATCAGCCCCGCCGCCTTGTGATGGATCACCTGGACAAGCCCGGTCATCGAGCATTCGATGGCCGTGCCGCACAGCTCGCTGTCCCCCTGCGACGCATGGGGATCGCCCAGGGACAGCAGCGCACCGGGTACCTGCACGGGCAGGAACACCCGCGCGCCCGGCCCGGTCCGCCAATTGTCGAGATTGCCGCCGAAACTCGCCGGAGGCACCGAATCAACGAGGCCGTTATAGGCAGGCGCCACCGCAATCACGCCGAAATGCGGGCGGATCGGAATCTCGACATTGCGCAGAACGTCGTAATTGCGCTCGATGGAGGCGGGATCGACCGGGACTCCAGGATAGTCGTAGCGCGCATGAGTCACGCCCGAGGGGTCCACCTGCGGCGTCCAGCGATAAGAGTAGACCGCGTGCGCGGTCGGCAGGCGGCCTCCTGCGGCTTCCACTTCGTAGATCGTCACGACCTCGCGCATCTTCGGCTCGGTCAGCAGGTCGTTATAGTGGAAGCCCCAATAAGTGGCCGCGTTGGAGCCGAAGCATTTGCCGGCAAAGCGCGGATTGCCACTGGGGCGGGGCTTGAGGTCCAGTATCCGCACTTCGACGAGATCGCCGGGCATGGCTTCCTCGATGTGGATCGGCCCGGTGCAGATGTGCACGCCGAAGCCCTCGCCCGGACCGCGGCCGACCGCGCTGGCATCCATCGGCCCTGCCCCGCGCCGGTCCACGGCCTTGCCGGTCTCATCCCAGCGGTAGACGCTCTCTACCCCCGGATCCCCCTCCACCATGCGCTCATGATCGTCGTTGGCGTGGTGAGTCAGGGCCTCGATCGTCACGAAATCGCCCGAGCGGATGTGCAGCGCGGGTTTCAGGTCCTTGCTGAGATAGCCCCAATGAATGGTCTCGGGCGTGGCGGGCAAGTGATGGTGGCGCGAAATGCCGGTATCGCCCAGCAGCGCCGGCCCCATCGGCGCTTCCGCCAGCCCGGCGGCCTCCTCGCCCTCTCCCGTCAGTTCCGGCTCGCTCTCCATCGTCTCGACCCGCGCGGCCCGCTCCTTGCGGCCGGGGCGACCGCGGCGCAGCAGCTCGACCGCCTCCTGCTCCTGCGGCGGCGCCTTGCGGTATTCGCGGGGCGAAATGCCGTACTGCTCGCGGAAAGCGCGGGAGAACGAGGCGCTGTCGTTGAAACCCCATTCGAACAGGATGTCCGAAATCGACTTCTGGACGTGCAGCGGGCTGCGCAAGTCGAGCCGGCAGCGTTCGAGCCTGCGCACTTTCACATAGTGCCCGAAGCTGTCGTTGATCGATTCGAACAGCTTCTGGAGATAACGCGGCGAAATCCCGTGCTCCGCGGCGACCTGCTGATAGCTCAGCTCAGGGTCGGAGAGGCGAATCTCGATGGTCTGGAAGATCCGCTCCAGCAGCGCAGCGCGCATGCCCGCGGCGCCGCCCATGGCCTTGGCAGGGGCGTTGTCGAGCAGGCTGGTGACGAGGAATTCGGGAAAGGCCAGCTCGATCGGCCGGGCCTGGTCGGTGGTGATGTCCGAGATCGTGTCCGCCAGCGAGCGCAACATGCCCGAGAACACCCGCGCCGTGCCGCTTTCCGTTGCGATCTTGCGCGGCGGGCCGCTGATCGGGGTCTTGAGCCGGGCGCTGAGTTCGCTGTGCGGCACCTGCACGATCAGGCTGCGATTGTCGCCCGAGAACGAGAGGTGTACCGGGCTGTCGCCCCGGCCGCAGATCATCTCGCCGTCGGAAAGGCGCAGTTCCTGTTCGGAATCACGCACGGTGGCGGTGCCGTCCAAAACAAGGGCCAGCCAATAAGTGGCAGGGCGATCGCGAAAGTCGATGGTCCAGGACTGGGGCGTGCCGGTGACGCGGATGAAGTCGATGCCGGTGCTGGCGCGGAACTGGATCAGCTCGCCGTAGAGGGTGGCGTCGTCCGCCTCGTCCAGCGTCAGCGAAAGCCGCTTGAGCGCAAAACGCCAGGCGTCGCGCCTTTGCTCCTTGGGATAGACATTCGTCGTTATACGCAAGCGGAAACCACCTAGAAGCGGGTGGCACCCTTCCCTGTCGGGCGACCAATTTCGGGGGCTTTGGCGACCTTTATGACAAAGGTCTATCGGCCGCCGCCCCCCTCGGCAAGAGTGCGCGAAAGAGCTATTCGAAGGGAGTCTCATTCCCGTACACGCTGGTGCCTCCCGCCGCTGCGGGCGCCTCGCCGCGGCCGCAGACGGCCAGCATGGTGAGGGCATAGACAAGCGCGCTGGAGGCCATGTCCGCCGGCGTCGGCCGCCAGCGCGGCATGCCGGTGGTGACGGCGGGTACCCGGTGCATGTTGAACACGTTGTGGTCGCGCCACATGCTGGAGAACACCGGGTGCGCCGGCTCCAGCGCGGTGCCGCGCGCCAGCCGCGTGGCGGCATCCACGGCACCGACCAGCGGCGCCACTTCGGAAGGCCGCGCCTCGAATCCGTGGCGCACGACCATGGGCTCCACGTCGAAGTCCTGCACGTCCACGCCGCGCATGGCCTCCATGATGCCGTGATAGGCATCGGCCGCCTTCTGGCGCGGGTTGAGCGAGACGTCGATGTAGAGCGCGCAGACTTCCGTGCCCGCGCCGAAGTCTATCGGCATGCCGCCGCGAACCGAGGCGATCTGGACCTTGGGGTGGATCGCGCCGCTGGCGGTTTCCATGATGGAATCGGCCTCGAACTTCAGGCCCCAGGCGTGGAGCGCCTCGATCACCGCGCCAAGGCGGTAGATCGGGTTGGGATGCGCACGGGGGTCGGCGGGAGCGTCGAGGATCGGGGAGAACACGCCCTGCCCGAAGATCCGCACGCGGTAGAGCGCATAGCCGCAGCCCTGCCAGGTCAGCCCGAAGTCCGTGCCTTCCGCGGCAATGACATAGTCCGGCGCGACGCCGCCGTGGTGGAACAGGTAATGCGCGCCGATGTCCTTGCCGTTCCAGCCGATGCCGGAAAACTCCTCGATCGGCTCGGGGCCGATCTCTCCCGGGCAGGCGGTGAGCCAGGTCTTGCCGGAAAGGCCGATCCCCGCCTTCTTCAGCGCCTTGGCGGCGATCAGGAAGCAGGACATCGGGCCGCGATCGTTGCTGATCGGGTAGCCGCGAAGTCGGCCGTCCTCGTCCAGCCAGCACTGCGTCCACTCGGGATCGGCCAGGGTGGAATCGCGGTAGCGGAACTTGTCGTGCTCGGGCAGGCCGCTCGGCGATTCGGTGTCGAGGTGAGCGGTGAACAGCAGGTTCGCCCCGCGTCCCCCTCCCCTGGCCGAGCCGCCGTACTCGCCGATCACATTGGGACGTTCCGGCGTGGCCCCGACCTTGCGGGGGTTGAAGCCCTCCTTCGCCATCCAGGCGTGGACGAACTCGGCCGCCGCCAGTTCCTCGCGCGATCGGCTGGGGATGTTGCCAAGGGTGAGCGCCAGTTCGACCAGCTCGTCGCTGTCGATGGCGGCGGCGATGGCGGCGCGTTCCGCCTCGCTCACGGCGTAAAGCGCCTTGGCGGGATCGGCGAAAGTCGGGACGGGATCGGGCATGTCGGCCAAAGTCGGGGCTCCGTGTATGATCAGTGCGCGGCGGCGAAAAGCGGCCCATCCGCATCCGCGCCTTCCGCCTCCCGGCCGTAACGGGGGAGCAGCATGAGCAGCAGCGCCCCTGCCAGCAGCGCGGCGCCGACACCGACAAGCGCGGGGCGGTAGGAATGGCGCGCGTCGAAGACCAGGTCGAGCAGGATCGGCGTCGTCCCCTGCGCGGCGATGACTGCCGAATACATCGCGCCGATCACCGAACCGAAGTGCCTGGTGCCGAAATAGCGGGCGATGAAGTAAGGCAGCGCGCCGAACTGGCCGCCGAGGCCGATACCGAGCAGCGCCCCGCCCGCGATCAGGAGCGGCATGCCTTGCGCGGTTTCCAGCAGGACCAGGCCCACGACGGCCATGAGATACATCGGCACGGCCACGCGCGGGGTCTGGATCTTGTCCATGATCCGTCCCGTGGCGATCTGCCAGCCGGATGTGACGAGTGCGAAGACGCTGACGACCGCCGTGCCCGCCGCCACCGAGAAGCCGCGATCGGAGAGGATCGGCACGACATGGCTGAACACCGCGGTGGTGCCGCCCGCCCCGGCCGCCAGTGCCAGCAGGATCAGCCAGAACATCGGCGTCTGCGCCGCTTCGCCAAGGGTCATCCCCTCGCGAGGGCGCATGGTATCCGCCGCGCCCGAAGCGGCCCGATCGCGCAGCAGCACGAACAGCAACGGCAGGGCCACCACCAGCATGAAGGCGCTGATGCCAAGGTAGCCGGCACGCCATCCCCAGGTCTGCACCAGCACCGCCGCCATGACCGGCAGCACCACCGAGCCGATCCCGCAGCCGCCGCCCGCGCTGATGCCGAGTGCGGTGCCGCGATTCTCGTCGAACCAGTCAGCGATCACTTTCTGGAAGATCGGCGTCCCCGCCATCGCGCCGAAGGCCGCGAGCACGGTGAACGTGGCGTAGAACTGGAAGAGGCTGCCGTTGGTCAGGGCCAGCGCCGCGATGGAAAGCGCCAGCCCGAAGGTGCCGACGAGCAGCGTCGTGCGCGCGCCGGCCCGGTCGATGTGACGGCCGATTAACGGATACGTCACCGCGCCCACCAGGGCGAGGATGCCGAGGACGCCCGAGATACTCGCCCGGCTCCAGCCGAACGTCTCCGACAAGGGCACCAGGAACAGCCCGAAGACCGCGTGGACGGCCGGAGTCACGCTCACGGAATTGCCGAGCGTGCAGGCGAACAGCACGCCGCGCTTCGATCCGCGGGGGGGAGTGGTCACGGTCATGGGCGGCGGCTCCTGATTGGGATGGGGGCGGCAGGGCTCGGTGAAGCGACTCAGACCCGCCAGGCGTTCTCGACCGCGCCGGTGGTGGTCAGCAGGACGCAGTTCTTCTCCATCGCCGAGAGCGAACTCTCGTGAAGGCCCGGCTCGTAGGCGGCGCTGGCATCGGAAACGAGGAACACGTCGTAGTCGTGGTGGAATGCCGAGCGCGCGGTCTGGTCCACGCAGCAATCCGTGGAGAGGCCGCAGATCACCAGCGTCTCGATGCCCCGCGCGCGCAGCTGCGCATCGAAGTCGGTGCCGTGGAAACCGTCGTAGAGCAGCTTGGCGATCTCGATGTCACCGGGCTGGGGGAAGATGCGGTAATAGTCCGCACCGCCGTCCTCGGCGCGGCAGATCGCCTCTCCGCCCGGCTGGCCGCGCCGTGCCATCAGCGTCTTGAGCGCCCGCGAATCCGTTTCGGCGCTGGTGACGACGCGCATCAGCGCAACCGTGGCCCCGGCGCCGCGTGCCGCCGCCACCAGCTTCTCGCAATTGTCGATCGCCGCATCGGCGGATGAGAGGTCGACGCCGTAGCCGCCGAGCAGGCCGTGCGGCGCCGCGAAATCGACCTGGATGTCGATGACGACCAGCGCCGTCTTCGCAGGATCGATCATCGCCGCCAGTGCGGCCGGATCGACGTGCGGGAGGTCTTCGGTGCACAAGTGCGGGATCTGGGCCATCGACTCAGCCTGCCACCGGCGCGGCAACTTTGCCGGGGAAGCGTTCGCGCAGAACCGGCAGGATCTCGGCGCCGAAGACCGGCAGCCCCTTCAGGTAATTGTCGAAAATCAGCATGAGGCCGTCGGTGCCCGAGGCGTCGAGCAGTTCGCCGAGCTGTTCGGTCACGCTTTTCGCACTGCCGACGATCTGGGCGGACATGAACGAGCTGCGCGCCTTGCGGGTGAAGTCGTTCTCCTTGCCGATCTCGGCATCGAGGAAGCCGTAAGCGCGCATCATGCCCGCCAGCGCGCCTTCGTCGAGCCCGGCGGCATAGTGTTCGGCGCGGGCCTTGGCCGCCGCATCGCTGTCGTCGATCACCAGGGTCATCATCGAATACGTGCGGATGTTGCGGCCATATTCGGCGGCGATGATCTTGGCGCGGTCGCTGTTCCTGGCCAGTTCCGGCGCGGTGCCGCCGGACAGGAAGATCGCATCCATCTCCTCCGAGGTGAGCCGCATGCCGATTTCGGAAGATCCGGCGCAGACGAGGAATGGCCGCTGCTCCGGCTTGGGCCAGGATTCGCAATCTTCCAGGGTGAAGTAGTCACCCTTCATGGTGACAGAATCCTCGCTCCACAGCGCCTTCACCGCGCGGACCCATTCATAGGCGAGATCGTAGCGCTGGTCGTGATTCACGTCCTCAGGCCAGGCGCCCATCTGCGCGAACTCACCTTTGTAGGAGCCGGTCACGACATTCAGCCCCGCCCGGCCGCCGCTCACCTGCTGGAGCGTCGCCATCATCTTGGCGGCGACGGCCGGATTCTGGAGCAGGGTGTGCAGCGTGGTGACGATGCGGGTCTTGCGCGTCACTTCGCTGAGCGCGGCCATGAGCACGATCGGATCGAGTGAGGAATCCCAGTGCTTCGTCTCGCCGCCATAGCCGCGAAACTTCGACATCGACATGATGAAGTCCATGCCGGCCGCTTCGGCCAGCACGGCGCACTGGCGGTTGTAGGCATAGGAGCCGTCAAGCTCGGGCTTGTTCTTCGACAGGATCCAGCCGCCGTTGGCGACCGGCAGGAACAGGCCAAGGTCCTTGCCGCCATTGTCCGAAGGAAGTCCGAAGGGCGTCATGGGAAACTGGTTCATCGCGTCCTCTTGTTGGCCTGTCGTCTGGGGGCGGGCCCCTGGATCCGGATCTGGTCCGGCACCGCTCGAAGTCAGCTTAGGGATGCCGCCGAAGGCTTCTTGATTGGCAGCGCATGTTCTGTTGCCGGCCGCCCGATCAGATCCTCCACCGCCGCGCGCATCGGCATGGCCGGTGCCGCGCCCTGGCCCAGGGTGCAGAGCGCCGCGGCCACGGTGGCATAAGGCAGGGCTTCCTCCAGGCAGCGCCCCTCGTCGAGCAAGGCCGCCAACGCGCCGCAGAAGCAGTCCCCCGCGCCGATGGTGTCTACAGGTATCACCGGTAGGGCGGGGACGTGGAGCTGCCCGTCCGCGCGCACGGCCAGCGCGCCCCCGGCGCCGAGCGTGACGATGACGGTCTGCCCCTCGCGGCAGAGCAGGCCGCGCGCGGTCTCGGCGACGGCGACCATGTCGTCGTTGACCGGCGCCGCATCCAGGCCGAGGAATGCCGCCATCTCGTGCTGGTTGACGATCAGGATGTCGACATGCTCGAACAGCGCCCTGCCCTCGATCACGGCCGGGGCGGCATTCAGGATGCGGAGCGCCTTTGAACGGGCAAAGACCGGAAGCAGCGCCGAAACCGGCACTTCCAGCTGGGCCAGCAGCACGCCTTCGGCCACGGGCAGGGCATCGCGCAGACGGGCGTTGGCGCCGGGCACGACGATGATCTGGTTCTCTCCCAGCGAGTCCACGGCGATATAGGCCGTGCCCGTATCGACGCCGGGCAGCGTGGCGACGCCGCTGACATCGATGCCGTCCGCCTTGAGGCGCGAGAGCATCCAGCTGCCCGAATCGCCCTCCCCCACGGCGCCCACCATGCGGGTCTGTGCGCCCATCCGCGCCGCCGCCACCGCCTGGTTCGCGCCCTTCCCGCCGGGCAGCCGTGCCGTTGCCGTGGCCATGACCGTCTCGCCGGGCCGTGGAAGATGGTTCAGCGACGTGATGATATCGAGATTGATCGAACCGAAGATGTGAACTGCCAAAGCTGCCACCCCAACTTGCTCAGGGCGCCAAGCCGTTCCGCGCCCTTGCTTTCTTCATGGGCTGCATGGCGCCTCCGGACAGGTCAAGCGCCACCCGCCGCCGTGCGCGCTGCCGCAACAATTGCGGTTGCCAGCGCAAAGAGCGCGGATTGGCCCGGATCCTACAATGCGCTTGATCGAGGCCGCACCGGCCTGCAGCAATCCTCGCCGCAAAGCATGATCGGCGCAATCCTGAAGGACATCGAAGATGACGAAATGGCTCATCACGGGCATCGGCGGCGGCCTCGGGCGGGCCGTGGCGAAGGCGGCGCTGGCGCGCGGAGACTCGGTGGTCGGCACGACGCGCAGCGCCGGAGACGCAGCGTTCGAGGCGCTGGCACCGGGCCGCGCCCATGTCCTCTCGGTGGACCTGACCGACGATGCTTCGGTTCGCGCTGCCGTCGCCCGGGCCGAGACGCTGACCGGCGGTATCGACCGCCTGCTCAACAACGCCGGCTACGGCCTGGTCGGGGCGATCGAGGAAGTCTCCATCGACGAGGCGCGCGATCTGTTCGAAATCAATGTCTTCGGCGCGATCCGCATGATCCAGGCAGTGCTCCCCGCCATGCGGACGCGGCGGGCGGGCCATGTCGTCAACATCACTTCGGTGTCCGGCCATGCGCCCTGGGCGGGTACCGGCGTCTACGGGGCCAGCAAATATGCGCTGGAATGCGTGGGCCAGACCCTGGCGCAGGAAGTGGCACCCTTTGGCATCCGCGTGACCAATGTCGCGCCCGGAGGGTTCCGCACCGGATTTGCGGCCTCGGGCCTCAAGGTCGCGGCGAAGGACATCGCCGATTACGAGGACGGCGCTCACTTCGCGCGCCGCAGCCTCACCGCGGGCGCCGGCGCCGAAAAGGGCGATCCTGCGCGCGGGGCCGAGGCTATCCTGGCCGCCCTCGACGCAAAGGAGCCCCCGCTCCACCTGTTCCTGGGCGAAGACGCGCTGCACTACGCCCGCGACCAGATCGCATTCGTGGGACAGCAGATGGACGCTTGGGAAACGCTTTCGCTTTCCACCGCGTTCGAGCCGGCCTGAGGGAGGAGCGGCAATCAGCCGCTCATGCCGGATGAGAGGTCCGGGGTCCGGGGGAGCTTACCGCGCCCCGCCCCGGCCTGTCGTCACTTCCGGGATTTCGGCTGCGGCAGGGCTACGTCGGTGGCATCTGCCTTGGCGTCGGCGTCGGCCTGCTGGCGGCGCTGCTGGTCGAAATAGGCCTTTTCGGCTTCCTCGACGCGCTTCTGCTGGGCGGCGGCATCTTCATCGATGGTGGAAAGGCGCTTTTCGCGCTCGGCCTCGATCAGCTTGCTGAACTGCACTTCCGAGCCGTTCTTCCTTTCGGAATAGGCCTGGTTGATCAGCTTCTGGGTGCAACCCGAAGCGCCACCCGCGCCGACCGGCGAGCAGCTCATGTTGCCGAAAGCGCCTACCGTCTCATAAGCCTGCACTTTGTTGCTCCAGGCTTCGGACTGCGGCCGATCGATGCCGCGCAGCGGCTCGGGAATGCGGAAGCGCTCCGCCTCCGCCTTGCGCGCGCAGACGGTGATCTCGTTGCCGGAGGAGGCGGGGCAAGGGTCTTCGCCGTAGACGATGAGTTGGTTCACCTTCTCGTCACCCGAACCCAGATCGTCCGTGGCAAGCTGGGGCGCCTGCGCCAAGGCGGGCATCGCGCCCATGGTCAGCCCGCAGGCGGCGCCGAAAGTGGCCAGGGCTGCGGCGGTCGTCAGGAGGCGCGTCATGGAATTGCTCCAGCTTTGGTCGATGGCTTCGCGGTGCCACAAGATGGCCGCGGCAGCCTTGAACGGTATCCTGGAGCAATTCCGATCCGAATGCATCGGATCCACTGCACCAGGCTCCTGGTTTGTCGCGTTTTCCGAGTCATCGGGTGATTCCACCTGATTGGAGAACGCTCCAAGGTAACATGCCGCCCTTCTTGGTCGACAGTATAACGTGCGGATTTCAGATTCTTTCCGAGAGCTTGATCGCCACCCGGCAACCAAGACGGATCGCGTTGAACAGCAGGGGATAGGCCGGTGCCTTTTCCGCGCCTGCCGCCAGCGCGGCATCGCGGTGTTCGCGTTCCTCGTCCCGGAACTTGCGGATCACGTCGCCCAGTTCGGGATCCTCGTCGCCCAGGTCTTCGATCTGCTCGCTGTAGTGGCGGTCGATCTCGGTTTCGATCGCGGCGGTGCAGGCCATGGCCGCTTCCGGCCCGATCAGCGCCGTCGCGGCGCCCAGCGCATAGCCGGCCGCCGACCAGACGGGCTGAAGCAAGGTAGGCCGCACGCCCCGCTCAGCGATCATCGCGTCGAACCGCGCCTGATGCTCAGCCTCCTGCTCGGCCATGCCGGCGATCTCGGTGGAGTGCGGGGCGCGCGCGCCCATCACCGCCAACTGGCCCGCGTAAATGCGCGTCGCGCCGAACTCACCGGCCTGATCGACCCGAATCATCCGCGCGGCCTTCGATGACGTCATGACGGAACCTTGCGGCTGCGGGCGACGAGGCCGAACACGGCCAGCGCACCCAGGGTGGAAATGAGGAAGTTGAAGCCCGCCAGCGAAATGCCGCCCAGGGTCCAGGGCGCGACGTCGCAGCGGATCACCGGCGCATTGAGGATCGCGTCCATCGGGTCCACCCCGGCCGCGAAAGGCGTGGAAGTGCAGGCGGTCATGCCCTGCCACCAGCCATATTCCACGCCGGCATGGTAGCCGCCGATCAGGCCCGAAGTCAGGATGCCCACCGCGGCCACCGCCACCAGCGGACGGACCGGACGCCAGAAGAACGCCAGCGCCGCGAAGACGATGGCGAACATGTGCGGATAGCGCTGCCACCAGCACATCTCGCAAGGATGAAGTCCGAAGACATACTGGCTGACATAGGCCCCGCCCAGCAGGACCACGGGTACGGCCAGCGCAAGCGCGCGGGCGGCGCGCAGGGGAGCGGCAACGGCAACGGTCATGACGACGGCCTCAGTCCTTCTGCGCGGTCTTGGGCACGGGCGGAACCGTGGCGGGCGGCGCGGTATAGCGCGCAAGCGCCGGCTTGCCCGCGGTGCGGCGCAGCGTGTCGATGGCGTAAGTCAGCTGGAAGTCGTCGATGCCCTGCTTCTTCAGCTCATCGGCAGAGGCCTTGAAGCGCGGATCGTCCGCCTTGTCGGTCTCCAGTTCCTTGTCGTCCAGCGAGGCCTCGTTGATGAGGTGGCCGCGAAGGTCGGATTCGCGCACCGCCCGTTCGGCCCGCAAACGCGCATCCGGGTCGGACAGCTGCGGCACCTTGATGTCGGGCAGGATGCCGCCCTCCTGAACCGAATGGCCCGAAGGGGTGAAGTAGCGCGCGGTGGTGAGCTTCACGGCGCTGTTCTTGTCCAGCTGGATGAACGACTGGACAGAGCCCTTGCCGAACGTACGCTCGCCCATGACGACGGCACGATGCTGGTCCTGGAGCGCGCCGGCGACGATCTCGGAAGCCGAAGCCGAACCCGCGTCGACCAGCACCACGATCGGCATGCCCTTCACGGCATCGCCCTTGAACATCGTTTCCGCGCGGTAATACTGATTCTCGCTGGCGATGCGGCCGCGCTGCGACACGATCACGCCCTTGTCGAGGAACAGGTCGGACAGCGCCACGGCCTCGTCCAGCGAACCGCCGGGGTTGGAGCGCAAGTCGAGCACCAGGCCATCGAGCTTGGTGCCCTTGGTCGCGGCCTGCTTCTTGAGATCGGCAATGCCCTTGTTCACGAAGTTGCCGACATCGCGCGAGAACTCGTTCACCGAGATCACGCCCACGTCGTCCTTCAGTTCCCAGGTCACCGGTTCCAGTTCGATCACGCCGCGCGTCACGGTGACGTCGAAAGGCTTGTCGCGGCCGGGACGGTAGATCGTCAGGCGGATAGAGGTGCCGGCCTGGCCGCGCATCTTCGACACTGCCTCGTCCAGGTCGCGCTCGTAATAGAGCACGCCGTCGAGATGAGTGATGTAATCGCCCGCCTTGAGCCCGGCCTTTTCCGCGGGGCTGCCCTTGAACGGCGAGACGATCTTCACGGCGCCGTCGTCCTCGACCACGGAAAGGCCGAGTCCGGTATAATTGCCGTCGATCATCGTCTCCAGCCGCTGCAGCGAGGGGCCGTCGAGGTAGTTGGAGTGCGGGTCGAGACTGGCCAGCATGCCGTCGATCGCGCCCTTGATGAGCTTGTCGTCGTCAACCTGGTCTACGTAGTTCGCCTTGACCAGTTCGTAGATCGTGAAAAGCTTGCTGAATTCTGGATTCACGCGGCTGTCCACCGCGGCAAGACCGGACGTCGCCGCAGGAAGGACGGCAACGGCCGACACCAGCAGGGCAGCGCGCATCAGGGGTGCGAATTTCATCGGGCTTAGGGGCCTTTTCGTGGGTCACGCCGGCCGGGGGCCGGGGAATTCCTGACTGTAATCCTACAGGACCGCGCGCACAATTGCCAAGAACGCGCAAACCTGTCGCGAGGCTAGAGGATCGAGAATGAACGCGGCAGGAATGGAGAGGCTGCCGCGCGCCGCGAAGGAACGTTCATAGCGAACGGATGTATTGTAGAGGATTCACCGCTTCGCCCTGCCGCCGCAGTTCGACCATGACGCGCGGATCGCGCGGCCCCGTCGTGCCGATGGGCGCCCCGGCCACCACCTGGCGGCCCACCTCCGCGTCGAGCCGCGTCAGCCCCGTGATCAGCGAGGTCCATCCGCCGCGATGCTCGATGATGACGATCTGCCCATAGCCGCGATAGGGACCGGCAAATGCGATGCGCCCGGCGGCCGGCGCGACCACTTGCGCGCTGGCCCGTGTCGCCAGCGAAAGTCCGCGTGAGGGCGCCTGTCCCGGCAGGACTTCCCCGAAACCTGTCACCAGCCGCCCCGTCACCGGCAGCATGTAGCTGGCCAGGCCTTCGGGAACGGGCACGAATTGCGAAGCCTCGATCACCCGCGTTTCTTCCGGTCGCAAGGGGCGCATCGTCGGGCCGGGCAGTGCCGCGAGCTGTTCGCGCAGCGCGCCCTGCTCGCCCATCCGGTCCACCAGGTCGCCGAGATCGCGGGCCTTCTCCGCCAGGGCCAGTGCCCGTTCGCCCTCGCGCGCGGCAATGCCGCTGGCCTCGCGCCCGGCAAGGCGCTGGCGGGATTCCAGAATGGCCAGGGCCTTGCGCCGCTGGCGCATCTCGCCCTCCATTTCCGCAAGCTGCCGTCCGGCCGCCCGCGCCTGCTGCTCCAGCGCGCGGCCCCGTTCGATCTCGCTGCGCAGCCCGCGGGTGCGGCGCTCGACTTCCGGCAGCATGGTATCGAGCAAGGCGCGCAGATAGACCGCGTCGCGCACCGAACCCGGCCGCAGCACGGCCAGGAGCGGCGGACGGCGCGACAGGCGCTGGAGCGAACCCGTCAGCCGCGCCAGCGGGGCCTGCTTTTCCGCCAGACGCTCGCGCAAGTCGACGCGCTCGATGGCGATGAGCCGGACCTGGGCGCGCTGCGCAGCGATTCCCGCTTCGGTCTCCTGGATGCGCGCGGCGACAGCGGCAGTTTCCCGCGCGGTCCGTTCGGCCTGCTCAGTGACATCGCGGGCCCGGGCTTCCAGCTTTTCCGCGCGGCGGCGCGCCGCATCGCCCTCCTTTCGGGCGACGAGCATCTCGCGCTGTGCCTGGGTCGCGTCAACCGCCGGGTCGAGCACGGCCAGCGCCCCGGACTGGGTCAGCCCCTGTCCGGCAAGCACGGCCATTCCGACTGCCAGGGCAGCGGAGGCAGTGACGATGAAAGTGCGTGGTCCCGGCTTCACGACGGGATGATTAGGGCAGCGCGAGTCCCGCGGAAAGAGGAAACCTTGCGCTTTCCTGGGAGATATTCGGCCTGCGAAGACCGAAACCGATGGCCGCCGCCGCGCCTCTCGCTCAGCCCGAACGGTGGTACGGATGCCCCGCCAGAATCGCGGTTGCGCGCCAGAGCTGTTCGGCCAGCATCGCGCGGGCCATCAGATGAGGCCAGGTCATCTTGCCGAAGCACAGCAGGTGATCGGCCTGGGCGCGGGCCTCGTCACCGTGACCGTCGGCCGCGCCGATCAGAAAGCGGCATTCGCGCACGCCTTCATCCCGCCAGCGCCCGAGCAGCGCGGCGAATTCCTCCGAACTCATGACTTTGCCGCGCTCGTCCAGCAGGACTTCGCGGAAGGGGGTCTGCACCGGCGGCGGCACTTTACCGCCCACGTCCGGCAACTCGCTATGCCGGAAGGGCCAGGTGAGCCGCTTGGTATAGCGATCGAGCAGTTCCGCCTCCGGCGAACGCGCGATCTTGCCGCGGGCGATGATATGCAGAAGCATGGGTGCCCAATCTCAGGCGCAAAAACGCGAAATGCGGCAACCACGGGCGCAGCCTGGGCGGCGCGCCGCGAGGTTCAGCCGGATCCCGGCCGCACTTAGCGGCCGGGTGATCCCAGTCCGTTCCGATCGGGACCCGGGGCCGTTACCGCCTGAGCCCATGAAGGCTCAAGCCGCATTCGGCTCAGGCCGCGCCCGACGGTCCGTCGAAGCCCCACATCCGTTCAAGGTTGTAGAAGCTGCGCACTTCCGGACGGAAGAGGTGAACGATCACGCCACCTGCGTCGACCAGAACCCAGTCGGCTGCCGGCAGACCCTCGATGCGGGAATGACCGAAGCCACCCTGCTTGAGGCGTTCGCCGAGTTTCTGGGCCATGGCCGCCACCTGGCGGGTCGAACGGCCCGAAGCGATCACCATGAATTCGGCGATCGTCGACTTGCCGGCGAGGTCGATGGTCACGATGTCCTGCGCCTGGTCGTCATCCAGGGACTGCAGGACGAGGGCCAATTGCGGGTCGTCTGACTCGACCATGGCCGGGGGCGTTGCGCCGGTTGAAGCCGGCTGTATCTGTGCCTGTGGCATCTTAAGTAGGGTCTGCTCCTTTCAGCGACCGACCGGGCCGGGCATGAAATGCCCTGCCGCACTCGATCTGATCATTGGATTTCCGGCATGCGAACGAGAGGCATCAAGCCTGCTCACGCTGCATCTCCGGGTATTGGGCGGTGGGTGACATCGTCTCTGAGCGAATCGATGCCCCAATGTTCCACGGTATCGGAGCCTGCCTGCGGAAGCCTGTTCATCAGCTTCCGGGCCCACTCCGGATCAGCCCGGCGTAGAGCCGTGGCCGACCGCGTATCGGGGTCGAATCGCAATGTCACCAGCGCGGGTGCGCTCCACCTTTCCGGACCACGAAGACTAGGACGGGGCCTCCGGAACCTCCCCAACCAGACCATCGCGGGGCTCGCGAAGGCATCCCCATCATACCCCGGACGCGCGATAACCGCAATCGGCATGAGTCTCGCGATGGCGCGCCAGTCTTTCCACTGATGGAACTGGGCCAGATTGTCCGCTCCCATGAGCCAGACGAAGCGGCGTTTCGGGTAGCGCCGGACCAGCTTTTTCAGCGTATCGACTGTGTAGCGCGTACCCAGTTCACGCTCGATCGCCGTCACCCGGATCGGCGCACGGCGGGCCTGCCGGCGGGCCGAAAGCACCCGCGCGGCCAGCGGCGCCATCCCGGCCCTGGGCTTCAGCGGATTGCCGGGCGAGACCAGCCACCAGACCTCGTCGAGTCCCAGTGCCTCTGCCGCGAACAGGCTGATGCGCCGGTGCCCGCCATGGGCCGGATTGAAACTGCCGCCAAGCAGGCCGGTGATCGGGCCGAGGCGGGTCCTGCGATCAGCCATGCAAAGGAATCGCGGTGCGCGGGACGATCAGGGCCGTTCCTGCCCGGTGCCGCGGACCAGCCACTTGTACGTCGTGAGTCCCTCCAGCGCGACCGGGCCGCGCGCATGGAGCCGGCCGGTGGCGATGCCGATCTCGGCGCCAAGGCCGAATTCGCCGCCGTCGGCGAACTGGCTGGAGGCGTTGACCATCACGATGGCGCTGTCCACTTCAGCCAGGAAGCGCTCGGCCGCAGCGGGATCGGCAGCGACGATGGCATCGGTGTGGTGCGAGGAATGCGCGGCGATATGGTCCATCGCCGGGTCCAGCCCGTCCACCACTGCCACCGAGAGCACGGCATCGAGATATTCGGTGTCCCAGTCCTCGTCACCGGCAGGCAGAACCCGCGGGTCCAGCGCCTGTGCGCGGGCATCGCCGCGCAGTTCGCAGCCCGCATCCGCCAGCGCGCGCACCACTTCGGCAGAACCGGGGAACTGCGTATCGAGCAGCAGCGTCTCCATCGAACCGCAGATGCCGGTGCGGCGCAGCTTGGCGTTGACGGCGATGCCGCGCGCCATTTCCGGGTCGGCGGAGGCGTGGACATAAGTGTGGCAGATACCGTCCAGGTGGGCGAGCACCGGCACGCGGGCATCGGCCTGGACCCGCGCCACCAGGCTCTTGCCGCCGCGGGGGACGATCATGTCGATCAGGCCTGTCGCAGTCAGCATGGCGCCCACCACGGCGCGGTCCTGCGTGGGTACGAGCTGGACTGCCGCGGCGGGAACGCCCGCCTGTTCCAGGCCCGAGACCATCGCTGCCAGAATCGCGCGGTTGGAATGCAAGGCCTCGCTGCCGCCGCGCAGCAGCACGGCATTGCCCGAGCGCAGGCAGAGCGCCGCCGCATCGGCGGTGACATTGGGGCGGCTTTCGTAGATGATACCGATCAGCCCGATCGGAATGCGCACGCGCGACAGCTTGAGGCCATTGGGGCGCGCGCTTTCGGAGATGATCTCGCCCACCGGATCGGGCAGGCCGGCCACTTGCTCGACCGCAGCGGCCATGGCGGCAAGGCGACCGGCATCGAGGCGCAGGCGATCGAGCATGGCGCCCGTCAGCCCCTTGGCCTCTCCCGCGGCCACGTCCCGCGCATTGGCCTCCAGGATGGCTGGCTCCGCAGCCCGCAGCGCATCGGCGGCGGCGCGCAGGGCATCGGCCTTCTGCGCATCGGTGAGCCGGGCCAGCAGGCGCTGCGCGGCGCGGCCAGCGGTGGCCAGGCGGGCTACAAGCGCCTCAGGCGTCTCATCGACAGGAGCCTGTTTCTCGGCGACGGGAGTGGTCTGCAGGTTCATGGCCAGCGGCCTAGCACCGTTGGAAGGGGCTGTCACCGACCGGACATGGTCCGAGAGCCGATCCTGCGCGATCCCGACAATGCGATTGAAAAACCGAAGTTTTTCGACGAATCACCCGAAACGGGAGATGAACGGCCCAGCCCGCAATCGAAACGGGTTCCTCCGTTTATCGCAAGCACAGTTCGACTCAGCGGGATTCCGCAAGGACTCACGGCAAGTCGATTCGCCTTGCCGCCCGCCCCCTGCTAGCTCGCCGGCCCGGGTTCAAGCCAAAAATTCACGCCGAGAAACTACGCGGGGTCGTTTTGAAATCAACATCTGCCGGGACGCTCAAGCGGCGTCTCAAGGCGGCGTTCCCGGATCGCGAACTGATCGTGCGATCGCAGGGGCAGGTCCGCTTCATCCGTATCTCGTCGGGAATGCAGAAGGCCGCCGCCGGCGTGGCCGTCTCGCTGCTCGGCGCCTGGTGCGTCTCGATGGGCGCCCTGGCCTTCTCGCAGTTTTCGGCAACCAGCGAGTCCGCCGCTCTGGCCACGCGTGAGGCGCGTGTCGCCGCCGCGGCCAGCAATGTCGAAAAGTATCGCGACAATCTGGACGGCGCGGTGGCCGACCTCGCCCGCCGCCAGCAGTTCATCGAGAAGATGATCGACGCGCACATCGGCGAGCTTCCCGAGGAACCCCCCGCCGAGGACGCAGCGAAGGCCGATCCGGCGCAGGCTGACGCGGCGAAGGCCGGCGAGCCCGCCCGCAAGATCAGCGCCGTCCTGCCCGAGGCCGGCAAGCTGGCCCAGCTCGAAGCCGGGCAGATCGCGCTCGTGGAACGGCTGACCCGCTATGCCGACCACCGCGCCGCCCTTGCTTCCGACACGATCCGCAAGCTCGGCCTGAACCCTGCCCCGATCATGGCCCGCGCCCGCTCCAAGGTGGCGGAAGGTGGTCCGCTGGAAAGCCTCGCCACCGCGGCCGACGGATCTCTGGACCCCCGCTTCCAGCGCCTGGGCCTCAGCCTTGCGCGCATGGACGCGCTGGAGAACGGCCTCGCCTCGATCCCGCAGGTGCAGCCGGCCCATGTCGCCTATGTCTCCTCCAGCTACGGCTACCGGTCCGACCCCTTCACCGGCGGCGCCGCGTTCCATGCCGGGCTCGATTTCCCGGGCCCGATGGGTTCGCCGATCTACGCCGCCGCCAAGGGCAAGGTGTCCTTCGTCGGGCAGCGCCAGGGCTACGGAAACTGCATCGAGATCAGCCATGGCAATGGCCTGATGACCCGCTACGGCCACCTTTCCGCTTTCGGCGTTCGCGTCGGGCAGGAAGTGGACGGCGGAACCCGCATCGCCGCGATGGGCAGCACTGGCCGCTCCACCGGCTCGCATCTCCACTTCGAAGTGCGCGTCAACAATCGCCCGATGAATCCGCGCCCCTTCCTGGAGGCCGCCCGCAATGTTCAGCAAGAAGCCCGATAACACCATGGTCAAGAACTTCACCAGCCACCGCACCGGCCCGACCTCGGGCTTCTCGATGCTCGGCAACGACATCACGCTCACCGGCAATGTCGAAGCCTCCGCCGATCTCCATATCGACGGACGGGTGATCGGCGACATCACCTGCAAAGCGCTCGTCCAGGGCGAGGAGAGCGAGATCTCCGGCGGAATCTCCGCCGAATCGGTCCGCATCGCCGGAATCGTGCGCGGCACCATCGCCGCCCGCGAAGTGGTGATCCTCAAGAGCGCGCAGATCATCGGCGACATCGCCTACGATGCCCTCACCATCGAGCAGGGCGCGCGCCTCGAAGGCCGGCTCAGCCCCAATGGCGGCCAGATGCCCCCGGCCCTCGCGCGCCTGCCGCACGCTTCCGCGGAAGCCGAAGTGGAAGTGCTGGCCGCCGAGTAAGCGGCCCGCATCCCCGAGGCGGGGACGGCAGACAGCAAAAAGGCCCGCGACAGATGACTGTCGCGGGCCTTTTTTCGTTCCGGTGAAGGATCGCTGCGCGCCGGATCGCTCCGGCGCACCGCGTCGACGGGATCGATTACTCGCCCCGGTCTCCGCCCGTTTCGCCGGCCGCCTCGGCAGCACGCTTGGCTTCGAGCCAGGCAGCGACTTCGGCTTCCTGCGCGGCTTCGCTGGCGGCGCGCGATGCGGCCTCACGCTCGGCGCGCAGTTCCTCGATCAGGGCTTCACGGTCGTCGGTCAGACGCTCGTCGTTCTGGCCGTCATCCTGGATGCCTGCCTTCTTCGCGGCCTTGAACACGATGGCATCGAGTTCGCGCTGCGAGCAGAGGCCCAGCGTGACCGGGTCCTTCGGGGTGATGTTGGCGATGTTCCAGTGCGAACGGTCGCGGATGGCCGCGATCGTGTTGCGGGTGGTGCCGATCAGCTTGCCGATCTGCGCGTCCGACACCTCGGGGTGGTTACGCAGGATCCAGGCGATGCCGTCCGGCTTGTCCTGGCGCTTGGACACCGGGGTGTAGCGCGGGCCCTTGGTGCGGTTCGAAGTGACCGGCACCTTGTGCATGCGCAGCTTGTATTCGGGGTTGGCCTGCCCCTTTTCGATTTCTTCCATCGTCAGCTCGCCCGAACGAACGGGGTCGCGGCCGGTGTACTTGCTGGATGCCAGATCGTCGGCCATCGCCTGCACTTCGAGCATGTGCAGGCCGCAGAACTCTGCGATCTGCTCGAAGGTCAACGCAGTGGTGTCGACCAGCCAGGAGGCGGTCGCGTGCGGCATCAGCGGAGTGGGCTGGCTCATGTCTCTATCTCCGGCGGAAACAATAAGGGCCGCCCCTTCGCGGAGCGGCCGTACAGAGCCGATTTAGGGAAACTTTGCGCATTCGGCAAGCAAAAGCCTAGCTTTCGGCAACTCTATTATCCATGCGGCTCGACTGACCGCGAGCACGATTCGTGCCCGGACGCCTCCAGGCAGGCGCGCCGGAGCCGCTCAGACCTCCAGCACGATCTTGCCGACGTGATCCCCCGCTTCCATCCGGGCGTGGGCCGCAGCCGCCTCCCGCAAGGGGAAGCGGGTATCCATCACCGGACGCAGCGCGCCCTCCTCCACCAGCGGCCAGGCATTGGCGCGGATCTCCTGGGCGAGCAGCGCCTTGAAGGAATCCGTGCGGGGCCGCAGGGTCGATCCGGTCAGGGTGTAGCGGCGCGCCATGACGACGGCCATATTGATCTCCGCCTTCGCGCCGCCCTGCACGGCAATGGTGACGTGGCGGCCGTCCGGCGCCAGGCACTTGAGGTTCCGCGCGACATAATCGCCCGCGATCATGTCCAGCACCAGGTCGACGCCCCGGCCCTCGGTTATCCGTGCGACTTCCTCGACGAAGTCGGCGGCCTTGTAGTCGATGGCGTGATCGGCGCCGATCTCCAGCGCGCGGGCGCATTTGTCGGGAGAGCCGCAGGTGACGATAACGGTTACGCCGAACTGGCGGCACAGCATCGTCGCCATCGTGCCGATGCCGCTGGTGCCCCCGTGGATTAGGATGGTCTCGCCTTCCCGAGCCCAACCACGTTCGAAGACATTGTGCCAGACGGTGAACAGTGTCTCCGGCAAGGCGGCTGCTTCATCCAGGGCGAGCGAATCGGGGACCGGCAGGCAGGTGCCGACCTTGGCGATGCAATATTCGGCATAGCCACCGCCCGCCACCAGCGCGCAGACCTTCTGCCCCGGCGCGAGTTCGGTCACCCCTTCGCCCAGCGCCACCACCTGGCCCGAGACTTCCAGCCCCGGCAGCGGCGATGCGCCGGGCGGCGGCGGGTACTTCCCCTGGCGCTGCACGACGTCCGGCCGATTCACGCCCGCAAAGGCGACCTTGACCAGAACCTCGCCCGCTCCGGGTGCCGGCACGGGCACGGTTACGGGCTGGAGAACCTCGGGGCCGCCGGGCGCCTCGAAGCCAATCGCGGTCATCATTGTGGGTGAGTTAGCTAACATACTTATCCTGTTGCCACAGTCCCACTTTGAAGTGGAACATATTTTCTGGCCATTGACAGTCCCAAAGTACAGTCCGATGCTGCGGTGCAATGGACGAGGACGATCGACCGCGGCGGCGGTCGCCCGAAGGTGACTTCGGAGCTGCCAGCCTTCTCGCCAGCGAAAGCCTGGATCGCTTTTCGCTGGACGAACTCGACGCACGCGTTGCCCTGCTCGAATCAGAGATAGCCCGCATCAAGGCGCATCGCCACCAGGCCTCCGCGCATATGCAGGCCGCAGAAGCGCTGTTCAGGCCGAAGCAATCATGATCGGCGTCACTCTCCTTCACGGTAACCTCGCAAGGACCCGGAGCGTCCCTATATATGAGTTGAAACGAAGCCCGGCCAAATTCGCAAGGCCAGCAAACTCCCCTACAAGGCCAGAAACCGCCGCAAGGAGAGTCCCCCTCCCAAATGAAAGTCTTCTAGATGCCTAGTTTCGCGCAAAGCCTGGAAAAGACACTGCACTCGGCCCTGTCGCACGCTTCCGAGCGCAGCCACGAGTATGCCACGCTGGAGCACCTGCTGCTCGCCCTGATCGATGATCCGGACGCGGCACAGGTCATGCAGGCATGCGGCGTGGAACTTGGCGACCTCGGCGACGTGGTCCGTCAGTACCTCGACCAGGAATACCAGTCGCTCAAGACCGAGGAAAAGGGCGATCCCGCCCCGACCGCCGGGTTCCAGCGCGTGATCCAGCGCGCCATCCTGCATGTCCAGTCCTCAGGCAAGGACACCGTAACCGGCGCGAACGTGCTGGTCGCGCTGTTCTCCGAGCGTGATTCCTATGCCGTCTACTTCCTGCAGCAGCAGGACATGAGCCGCCTGGATGCCGTCAGCTACATCAGCCACGGCATCGGCAAGGGCGGCAAGCGCGTGGAAGAACGCAATTCCAAGGGGTCCGAGGAACACGCCCCCACGCCCGAGGAAAAGGCCGAAGCCAAGAACGCCAGCAAGAAGGATTCGGCGCTCGACCAGTTCACCGTCAATCTCAACGAGAAGGCGCTGAACGGCAAGGTTGACCCGCTGATCGGCCGCGGCCCCGAAGTGGACCGCACGATCCAGATCCTCTGCCGCCGCTCCAAGAACAACCCGCTCTACGTGGGCGACCCCGGCGTCGGCAAGACCGCCATTGCCGAAGGTCTGGCCCGCAAGATCGTCGAGGGCGACGTGCCGGAAGTGCTGGCCGAAGCGGTGATCTACTCGCTCGACATGGGCTCGCTGCTGGCAGGCACGCGGTATCGCGGCGACTTCGAGGAACGCCTGAAGCAGGTCGTCTCCGAACTGGAGAAGATGCCGCACGCGATCCTGTTCATCGACGAGATCCACACGGTGATCGGCGCCGGCGCCACCAGCGGCGGCGCGATGGATGCCTCGAACCTGCTCAAGCCCGCGCTGTCGGGCGGCACGATCCGCTGCATCGGCTCCACCACCTACAAGGAGTTCCGCAACCACTTCGAGAAGGACCGCGCCCTGCTGCGCCGGTTCCAGAAGATCGACGTGAACGAACCCACGGTGGAAGACACCATCAAGATCCTCAAGGGCCTGCGCACGGCCTTCGAGGAGCACCACAAGGTCAAGTACACGCCTGACGCGATCAAGACCGCCGTCGAGCTTTCGGCACGCTACATCAACGACCGCAAGCTGCCGGACAAGGCGATCGACGTGATCGACGAAGTGGGCGCGATGCAGATGCTGGTGCCCCCCAGCCGCCGCAAGAAGACGATCACCGCCCGCGAAATCGAGCAGGTGATCGCTACGATGGCGCGTATCCCGCCCAAGTCGGTCAGCTCGGACGACAAGAAGGCGCTCGAGAATCTCGAACGCGATCTGAAGCGCGTCGTGTTCGGCCAGGACAAGGCCATCGGCGTGCTCGCCACCGCCATGAAGCTCAGCCGCGCGGGGCTGCGCGATCCGGACAAGCCGATCGGCTCGTTCCTGTTCTCCGGCCCCACCGGCGTCGGCAAGACCGAAGTCGCCCGCCAGCTCGCCTCGATCATGGGCATCGAGCTGAAGCGCTTCGACATGTCGGAATATATGGAGCGTCACTCAGTCAGCCGCCTGATCGGCGCGCCTCCGGGCTATGTCGGCTTCGACCAGGGCGGGTTGCTGACGGATGCGATCGACCAGAATCCGCACTGCGTGCTGCTGCTGGACGAAATCGAGAAGGCCCACCCGGACCTGTTCAACATCCTGCTTCAGGTGATGGACAACGGCCGACTGACGGACCACCACGGCAAGACCGTGGACTTCCGCAACGTGGTCCTGATCATGACCACCAATGCGGGCGCATCCGACATGGCGCGCCAGGGCATCGGCTTCGGTGACACGTCCAAGGCGGATGCCGGGGACGAGGCGGTGAAGCAGATGTTCACGCCGGAATTCCGCAACCGTCTCGATGCCATCGTGCCCTTCGCCTATCTCGCCAAGGACACCATCAGCCGGGTGGTGGACAAGTTCATCCTCCAGCTGGAACTCCAGCTGGCCGACCAGAACGTCCATATCCAGTTCGACTCCGACGCCCGCACCTGGCTGGGCGATCGCGGCTACGACAAGCTCTACGGTGCGCGTCCGATGGGCCGCGTGATACAGGAAAAGGTCAAGCAGCCGCTGGCCGAGGAACTGCTGTTCGGCAAGCTGAACCACGGCGGCGAAGTGCATGTTTCCGTCAAGGATGACGGGCTGAACTTCGAACTGACGCCCGCCGCGCCCAAGATGGTGAAGGGACGCAAGGCGCCCGCCGCCAAGAAGTCGGCGAAGAAGCCCGGGCCGCCGTCGGAAGCCAATGCCGACGACTGAACCCGGTCGTCACGGCCAATCATCCCGGACCTGATTCGGGATGACGAAATAGAGGGGGCGGGAACCACGCGGTTCCCGCCCCATTTTTCATGCATGGCTCGCGATTTCTCCTGGATCAGACCCGAACCCTGGGGAATTCACGTCGTCCCCGCCGATTGCTGGATCGACCCATCCCGCCCCGTCGATCGCGCCCTGGTGACTCACGGCCATTCCGACCACGCCCGCGGCGGTCATGGCGAGACCGTCGCCACCCCCGAGACCCTCGCGATCATGAAGTTGCGCTACGCAACTTCCGAAGGCGCCGTTCCAGTAGCCTATCACGAGACCCTGAGCCTGCGCGGCGGCGTGTCCGCAACCTATATCCCGGCCGGACATGTGCTGGGCTCCGCGCAGATCCTGCTGGAGCACGCGGGCGAGCGCATCATCGTCACCGGCGACTTCAAGCGCCGGGCGGATCCCACCTGCCCGCCTTTCGAAGTGACGGCTTGCGATGTCCTCATCACCGAGGCGACTTTCGGCCTCCCCGTGTTCCGCCACCCGCCCGTAGAACATGAGATCGCCAAGCTGCTGGCCGCCCTCGCCGCCAACCCCGAACGCTGCGTGCTGGTGGGCGCCTACGCTCTCGGCAAAGCCCAGCGCCTGATCGCCGAGCTGCGCCGCGCGGGACATCATGACGTCATCTATCTCCACGGCGCGATGGAGCGCATGTGCCGCCTTTATGAAGAATTGGGCGTCGATCTCGGCGACTTGCGGCTCGTCAGTGACGTCACGAAGGCAGACCTCGTCGGCCGAGTGGTGGTCGCGCCGCCTTCCACGCTCAACGACCGCTGGAGCCGCCGCCTGCCGGATCCCATCACCGCCATGGCTTCGGGATGGATGCGGGTGCGCCAGCGCGCGCGCCAACGCATGGTCGAGCTGCCGCTGGTGATCTCAGACCATGCGGACTGGGACGAACTGACTCAGACGGTGATCGACGTGAATCCGGCCGAGACCTGGATAACGCACGGCCGCGAGGAAGCGATGCTCCGCTGGTGCCAGCTCAACC
>Ga0160437_1000264_pt1 | contig 28794 bp, 25 predicted proteins | sample HID1975I_E0MG_FD_108227 | JGI IMG/M metagenome (GOLD analysis project Ga0160437, IMG submission 108227) | Enriched soil microbial communities from UW Madison campus, WI, USA - HID1975I_E0 MG | ecosystem: Environmental > Terrestrial > Soil > Unclassified | place: USA: Madison, Wisconsin... | reverse complement strand
CACCAAGGAAAAGATCAAGCGCAACTTCGGCATGCCCAAGCCGGAGGGCTACCGCAAGGCGCTGCGCCTGATGAAGATGGCCGAACGCTTCGGCCTGCCGGTGCTGACCCTGATCGACACCGCCGGTGCCTGGCCGGGCATCGACGCCGAATCGCGCGGCCAGTCCGAAGCGATCGCACGCAACCTGATGGAAATGGCCGAACTGAAGGTGCCGGTGGTCTGCACCGTGATCGGTGAAGGCGGCTCGGGTGGCGCACTGGCACTGGGCGTGGGCGACCGCACCGTGATGCTGGAATACAGCGTGTACTCGACCATCAGCCCGGAGGGCTGCGCCTCGATCCTGTGGAAGGACCCGGCCAAGGCCAAGGACGCCGCCGAACAGCTCGGCCTGACCGCCCCGCGCCTGAAGAGCCTGGGCCTGGTGGACAAGGTGCTGCGTGAGCCGACCGGTGGCGCCCACCGCAACCCGAACCAGATGGCCAAGCGCCTGAAGGCCGTACTGCTCAACGAGCTGGACGTGCTGGAGAAGCTGCCGGTGGATGAGCTGCTGCAGAAGCGTTACGAGCGCCTGCGCAGCTACGGGACCTACGAAGTAGCCTGACCGGGCTGCGGCGCAAACGAAAAAGCCGGACGCGTGAGCGCCCGGCTTTTTTTTGTGCGGCACACCGGCGGCGTGGCCCGGCGACAGGCCCGGCCGCTGGCCGGCTCTGACCGACTCAGAACGGCTTGGCGATCACCAGCCATACCACGCCGATGAACAGCACCAGCGGCAGTTCGTTGAACCAGCGCAGCGCACGCGAGGACGGCAGCACCCTGCCCTTCACCGCGCCTTTCAGCAGCCGCCCGGTCCACGAGTAATACACGAGCAGCAGCACCACCAGGCCCAGCTTGGCATGCAGCCAGCCCGCCGCACCGGGGGCGACCATGGTCGGGAAGTCCGGAATCACGCGGTAGCCCAGCCACAGCACCACGCCCAGGATCAGCGCAAGGCCGAACATCATGTGGCCGAACTTGTACAGGCGCAGGCCCATCAGCTGCAGCCGCTCGGTCACCGGCAGCTGGCCGGCGGTCTCGCTGAGGTTGACCAGGATCCGGGGCAGATAGAACACCGCCGCCATCCATGCCACCACGAACAACAGGTGGAAGGTCTTGACCCAGTAGTAGGACTGCATGTGCTTGCTCCGGCGGCTGGCATGGGTTGGCCGCCATTCTCGCATGCCCGGTAGAGACACCCCATGCGTGGCTGGTGCGACCCATCGCCACACCTCAACTACGCATCCGTGCGCCCAGGCCGTACGATAAGCGCCGCTTTCACCCACGTGCACATCCCCATGGACAAAACCTACGACGCCGCCTATTTCCAGCGCTGGTACCAGCCTGACCAGACTGGTGGTGCCGCGCGCCTGGCGCGCAAGGTGGCGCTCGCCGTGGCCAGCGCCGAGTACTACCTGGAACGCCCGATCCGCAGCGTGCTCGATATCGGCTGCGGCGAAGGCGCCTGGCGCGCGCCGCTGCTCAAGCTGCGCCCGCGCGTGCAGTACCTGGGGTTCGACAGCAGCGACTATGCCGTGCACCGCTACGGCCGCAGCCGCAACCTGCACCCGGCCAAGGTCGGCGATTTCGCCTGGTTGCGCCCGTGCGCGCCGGTCGATCTGTTGATCTGCTCGGATGTGATGCACTACGTGCCCAGCCGCGAACTGCGCCCGGCACTGGAAGGCTTCGCCGAGCTGACGGCCGGGGTGGCGTTCCTGGAGGCGTTCACCGCCGAAGATGACTTCGATGGCGACCACGAAGGCTTCCAGGCACGTCCGGCGCGCTGGTACCGCAGCCAGCTAAAGCGGGTCGGTTTCACCGCCTTGGGCTCGCATTGCTGGTTGTCCCCAACCTTGGCCGGGCATGCAGCCGCACTGGAGCGCGGCGCGCCCTGAGTCTCGATAACAATTGAGACAGGGCCCGCATTAACGCGCCCGCGCGACGGGTGCGCTATGCTGCGCGGCAACATAAGACCATACATATTGGACGTCATGCTATATCAGCTGCATGAGTTGACCCGCAACCTGCTCGCCCCGTGGGTGCACCAGGCCCAGGCCAACGCGAAGTTCTTCGCCAATCAAGGTCATTGGTGGTCGCAGATGCCCGGCGCGGATCGCCTGGCCGCTGTGAACGAGCTGTTCCACCGCATCGGCAAGGATTACGAGAAGCCCGAGTGGGGCATCAACGAGATCGACGTCGAGGGCGAGCGCGTGCCGATCGTCGTCCACGAAGAAGTCAGCAAGCCGTTCTGCAAGTTGCTGCGCTTCAAACGCCACAGCAACGAAGCCGACCAGCTGCACACCATGCTCAACCAGCCGTTCGTGCTGGTGGTGGCGCCGTTGTCCGGCCACCACGCCACGCTGCTGCGCGATACCGTGCGCACCCTGCTGCGCGACCACCGCGTGTACGTGACCGACTGGGTCGATGCGCGCATGGTGCCCGGCAGCGAAGGCGAATTCGGCCTGGATGACTACATCGCCTATGTGCAGGAGTTCATCCGCCACCTCGGTGCGGAGAAGCTGCACGTGGTCAGCGTCTGCCAGCCGACCGTACCGGTGCTTGCCGCTGTCTCGCTGATGGCCAGCCGCGGCGAAACCACGCCGCGTTCGCTGGTGATGATGGGCGGCCCGATCGATGCGCGCTGCAGCCCGACCGCGGTCAACAACCTGGCCACGCAGAACCCGATGTCGTGGTTCGAGAACAACGTCATCCACACCGTGCCGGCCACCTTCCCGGGCGCCGGCCGCCGCGTGTATCCGGGCTTCCTGCAGCACGCGGGGTTCCTGTCGATGAACCCGAGCCGCCACTTCAGTTCGCACTGGGATTTCTATGCCGACCTGGTCAAGGGCGACATGGAAGATGCCGACGCGCACCGCCGTTTCTATGACGAGTACAACGCCGTGCTCGACATGCCGGCCAAGTACTACCTGGATACGATCCGCGTGGTCTTCCAGGAATTCCTGCTGCCGCGCGGCGAGTGGTACGTGCAGGGTGAACGCGTGGATCCCAGCGCGATCACCGGCACGGCGCTGCTGAGCATCGAAGGCGAACTGGACGACATCGCCGGCCTCGGCCAGACCGAAGCGGCGCAGGAACTGTGCACCGGCATTCCGGCTGCGCACCGCGAGCACTTCATCGTCGAAGGCGCCGGCCACTACGGCATTTTCAGCGGCCGCCGCTGGCGCGAAACGGTCTACCCGAAGGTGCGCGATTTCTTCGCCGCCCATGCGCAGACCGTGACCAGCAAGCCGAAGAAAGCCGCGAAGATCGCCAGCAACGTGACGCCGCTGCGACGTAAAGCGGGCTGACGCCCGCTTCGCGGCCGAGCCCCCCTTGATGCGGGGCGCGTGCTGCAGATCGTGCCGGCCGCTGGCCGGCACTTGCAGAGGATCGACCTGTGCCCGCGGCTTACAGCCGCACCAGCAGATGCTTGGCCATCATCCCGTGCAGGCGGCCGATGCCGCGGGCCAGGTGCAGCGTGGCGAACAGCAGCAGCACCCCGACCACCGCCAGCAGCGGTGTCGCCCAGACCGGCAGCAGCTGGCTGCCGTCGAACTGCAGCGCCACGTAGTCGCTGGAGAACAGCGCCGCCACCGGTGCCCAGATGAAGCCCATCGAGGTCGACAACAGCGTGGTGGCGATCGTGAAGTAGAGGATGCCCAGCGGCAGCATCATCACGAAGTACAGCAGGGTCAGCCAGGTACGGCCATCGGTGAACATGTCGCCGATGCGCTGCAGCCAGCTGCGGCTGCGGTCGGAATACGTCGGCCGGCGTGGCATGCGCTCGCCCAGCAGGGCTTCCACCAGGCGACCTTCCAGCAGCGACAACCCGCGCACCGAACCGAAGAACAACACCGCCACCGGGATGCCGATGATCAACACCATCAGGCCCAGCGACAGCGACAGGCCGGTGACCACCCAGGTGAAGAAGAAGGTGCCGGTGGCCAGCGACAGCAGCATGTAGAACAGCGCGCCGTAAGTGCGCGCCTCCAAGGCGACGCCGAAGAAGCTGGCCAGCGCCGAGCGCGGCTTGGGCGGCGATTGCGGCGGCGGTACGGCGCCCATGCCGGGGCTGCTGGCTGCGGCCTGACGCAGCGGCGCCGCGCCGGCGCTGGGCGTGCGCAGCGCGCGGTTCACCGTGATCTCGGTTTCCCGGTAGATCTCGGCCACCTCTTCCGGCGCCCCGTAGCTGCCGGCGACATCGGCGATCACCTCGGCCTCGCTGCGGCCCGGCTGCGCGGCCAGCTCCGAGCGCAGGTATTCCTCGGCGTCGTAGAGTGCGTCCTGCACCATGGCCGGATCGGCGTCGTGCAACGCTGCGCGCAGCTGCGCCAGGTAGGCGGGAATGGTGGTCGGCAAGGCCCGACCGGCCACGGATTCGATGTTCATTCGGTTACCCCTTCCAGGACGGAATCGACGGAATCACGGGTGGCACGCCACGCGGCGGTCCAGTGCCGGAGCACTTCGCGCCCCGTGTCATTGATGCGGTAGTAGCGGCGCGGCGGACCGGCCACCGACGGTTCAACATGGCTTTCCAACAACCCGGCCCCTTCCAGGTTGCGCAGCACCGGGTACAGCGCGCTCTGCTTGCCGCTCAGCACGCCCTCGCCGACCCGCTCCAGCTCCTTGGCGATCAGGTAGCCGTACAGCGGCTCGCCGGCCTTGGCCAGTACCGCCAGCAGGGCCAGAGAGACCGTGCCGGAGCTGAGCTCTTTCTGGAACTTCTTGAGATGGACCTCGTGGTCGCTCATGGCGGTCTCCGCTAGCGTGGAGTCCACACTAGTCCGAAGTTCGCTATAGCGGATGTGTCGTTAGTCACCGTGCCGCTGGGCATGGCCGGCTGGCGGTGGCCGGCGTGCTTCGCGCACAATCAGGGAATATCTTCCTGAACGGGTTTGCCATGTCGCCACGCCGTCCTGCCCTGCTCGCCCTCGCCCTCGCCCTGGCCTGCCTGCTCCCTACGCTGGCCAGTGCGGCCACGCCATACCGCAGCCCGCAGCAGATCCTGGACGCCTCGCCGGACAGCGACTGGCGTACACCGGATCCGGCCAACCTGCTGTACATGAACCTGCCCGCCGGCCGGGTCATCATCGAACTGGCCCCGGCATTCGCGCCGCAGCACGTGGCCAACATCCAGACCCTGGCCCATGAGCATTTCTGGGATGGCGAAAGCATCTATCGCGCGCAGGACAATTTCGTGGTGCAGTTCGGCGATGCCGACGCCGATGATGCGGCCAAAGCAAAGCCGCTCGGCAGCGCCAAACCGAAGCTGCCAGCCGAATTCCAGCGCGACAGCAAGGGACTGAAGGTCAGCCTGCTGCCCGACCGTGACGGCTGGGCCGACCAGACCGGCTTCGTCGATGGCTTTCCGGTGGGCCAGGACCGCCAGGACGGCAAGACCTGGCTGGCGCATTGCTATGGCGCGCTGGGCGCCGGCCGCAACAACGAAGAAGACAGCAGCATCGGTGCCGAGCTGTACGTCGTGACCGGGCAGTCACCCCGCCAGCTGGACCGCAACATCACCGTGGTCGGCCGCGTGCTGCAGGGCATGGAACTGCTCAGCGCCCTGCCGCGTGGGCCGGCACCGATGGGCTTCTACGCCGACCCGGCGCAGCGCACCGCAATCCAGTCGATCCAGCGTGCCAGCGATGTACCGGCTGCGCAGCGACCCAGACTGCAGGTGCTGCGCACCGACTCCAGGACCTTCGCCGATGCGACAGAAGCGCGCCGCAACCGTGTCGACGATTTCTACAAGCGCCCGGCCGGTCACATCGACCTGTGCAACATCCCGGTGCCGGTGCGATAAGCGCCGGATGAGCGCGCCGACTGGCGCGGGAATGTGGGGCATGGTGAGCGTGGCCCGCGGTTTGCGCCGTCCATCGTGGGGGCGCAGCCACGCATGTGGCTATCGCTGCGATGCCGCCACGCTGCCAAGAATCAGCACACCTGCAATCACCATCGCCCCGGTCACCGGTTCGCCCAGGAACAACCAGGCGAACAACGCGCCGAACATCGGCACCAGGTAGGTCACGGTCGAGGCGCGGGCCGGGCCGATGCGGGCGATCAGGCGGTAGAACATCAGGAACGCCAGGCCGGTGCAGACCACGCCCAGAGCGATCGCGCAGGCCCAGGACAGCATCGGGATCGGGGCGGTCGGCCAGTGGGTCAGCGCCATCGGCAGCAGCAGGATCGCCGCGCAGCCCAGCGTGGCACCGGCGGAGGCCGCCGGCGGCAGGCCGGTCATGTGGCGCTTCACCAGGTTGACGCCCAGGCCGTACAGCAGCGCCGCCAGCGCGCCGGCCACCACCGCGGCACCGATGCTCAGGCCAGCGACCTTGGCCGTGGCCAGCACCACCACCCCGGCGAAGCCGACCAGCAGGGCGATCGCGCGGCGCATGCCGATCTTTTCGCCGAAGAACAGGAAGGCGATCAGCGCAGCAAACAGCACGGTCATCGCGTTGCAGATCGCCCCGATCGCGGCCGGCGCGCGTTGCGCGGCCCAGGCGAACAGTACGAACGGGACGGCCGAATTGATCAGCCCGATCGGGGCCAGCCACCGCCAGCGCCGCGCCGGGAACTGCGCCCGCGCCTGCCACAGGAACGGCAGCAGCACGAGCGCACCGAGCAGGAGCCGTACCTCCACCAGCGCGTACGGGCCGAAGGCCGGCACGGCCACGCGCATGAACAGGAACGAGCAGCCCCAGATCGCGCCGAGCACGGTCAGTTCCAGCGGCGTGCGCCAGTCACGCGCCACGCTGCCAGCGGCCAGCGGTGCCCCGCTCACGGGGGGCCTCCACAGGGAAGCTGACACGCAGGGCGAGCGGTAAGGGACGGCAACATGCGCGTGAATCCGGGGAGGAAGGGCGACAGCATCCGCCTGCCGTCACACGCCCACAAGCGCGTAGTATCCGTGCAAGCCACAAATATGATTTGGGTCTCGACCATGATCCTTCGCCCTGCCCTGCTGCCCGCGCTGGGGGTGTTCGCGGTTGCCGCACGCCACCAGAATTTCGCCCATGCCGCCCAGGAGCTGCACCTGACCGCCAGCGCGGTCAGCCACCATGTGCGCCGGCTCGAAGAGCTGCTCGGCACGGTTCTGTTCCAGCGCCACGCGCGCGGCGTGCGGCTGACCGCCGAGGGACGTCAATTGGCCGATGCGGCGGCCGCCGCGCTGAGCGATCTCAATGCCGTGGCCGGCAACCTGCACCCGCAGGCGGATGTCGTGCCGCTGCGGGTCACGACCATCCGCTCGCTGTCTTACTGCTGGCTGATTCCACGGTTGCCGCGCTTCACCCAGCTGCACCCCCGCATGCGCATCGAACTGCAGACCAGCACGGAGCTGGTGCGCTTCGACGAGACCGGGCCGGAACTGGGCATCCGCTACGGCCTGGGCCAATGGCCGGGCATGGCCGCGCACCACCTGATGGACGACGAACTCTGCCCGGTAGCCTCACCGGCCCTGGCGGGGGTGTCTGCGTTGCGCGAAGCGGCGCAGATCGCCGCCCTGCCCCTGCTCAGCGACATGTCCCCGCAGGGCTGGCGCGACTGGTTCCGCGCTGCCGGTGTCCGCGGCCTGGACCTGCCCTCGCTGCACACCTTCAGCGACAGCACCGATGCGATGCGCGCGGCGGTGTACGGCATCGGCGCGGTGCTGGCGCGCAAGCACATCGCCCAGCCTTATCTGCAGCGTTACGAACTGGTGCGCCTGCCCGGCCCCGCGCTCAAGGCACGCTACGCGTACTACGTGGTGCACGCCGAGCACCGTCCGCTCAGCCCGACCGCGCAGGCCTTCATGGATTGGCTCAAGCGCGAAGCACTGGAGGAGCGCACCCCGCTGCCGGCGCTGCCCGACGAACTGCTGGGGCTGCCACCGGCCGACCGCCCGCACGACTGAACCGGACGCCACGGCCCCACGCATCCTCACCCGACCTTTTCCGGCCGCTGGCTAGGCTGGAGTCCCTTTCCCCGAGGACCCGCCCATGGCCCTGTTGCGACTGCGAATCACCGGCACCGAAGACGATGCACGTGCCATCACCGACCTGCTGCAGAGCATCGAGGGGATCGAACACGTCGAGGAAACCGACGACCTGATGCCGCACATGGACGACGACGATTCCAGCTCGGCCGGGCTGTCCGATGACATCGGCCCGGGCACCCACGAACTGGAAGTGGAAGTGGGCAACGCGCTCGGCGCCCAGCGCGTGCGTGATGCCGTGCAGGAACTGGCGCTGGAGCTGGACGTCTTCGTGGAATACGAGCAGGACGAAGGCTGAGTCAACCGTCGTGCCGCGCGTTGATGCGCGGCACGACAGGCAAGGTCAGCGTGCGGACGCCGCTGCCTTGCGGCGCTTGCGACGGCGCCACAGCGCCACGCCCACGGCACCCACGGCCCATGCCACCACGCCCACCGGCAGCAGTGCCGCCACCGCACGGATCACAAACGCGATGCTGGTGGTGAAGATCGAGCCGAACTCACTGACCGCCTTGCCGATTTCACTGCGGCTGCGCTGGCCGGCCGGCCCTTCGAAGTGCAGGCTCACCAGCTGGGTATCGATCCGGCGACGCTGCTGCGCGGCCTCCTTGTTGGCCTGCTCCAGCCCGGCTTCGATCTCCGCCATGCGTTGGGATACCGCCAGCAGATCGGCCACCTTCATGTCGCTGCGCTGCTGATAGGCCTGCAACTGGGCGTGTTCTTTCTGCAGCCGTGCCTGGGTCAGCGCGGTATCGGCCACCTGCTGGGCCAGATCTTCGGCGTGGGTGTTGCGCGAGGCGACATCGCCGCCCTCGCCGGCCAGGGCGATGATCGGCTCGACGCCCTTCGGCGCGATGCGCACGCGGATCGAGCCGGAGCGGGTCTCCCCGCCCTCCTCGCCGACCTGCAACACGGCACAGTCACCAAACCGGTTGCTCTGGCAGGCCTCGGACACTGCCTTGACCCGCTCGCTGATGCGCTTGGCGTCGAGCTGGATGCGGATGTCGTGTTCGTAGGCCAGGAACGCGCCTTCGGGGGAGGCCACCGCCCCGGCAGCCGCATCGGCGGCGTAGTCCTTCCCGCTGCGGCCGCAGGCCACCAGGCCCAGCAACAGCATCCCTGCCAGCCCGGCGCGGGCCCGTCCTGTCCATCCAGTCACAGTGCAACTCCATCCAAGGCGGTGATCTTCACGGCGCATGGTAATCCAATGGCACGGGGACAACGGGGGCCATCGGCTCTATGCTCGGGGATTGTCCCCAGTACAGGAACACCGATGCGCCAGCATCTGCTTGCCCTCGCCCTGATTGCCGCCCTCGGTGGCTGTCAGCAGGCCGACTCCCCTGCGCCCGCCACCGGCACCGAAGCGGCCACCCCGGCTGGCGATGCGGCGGTCGATGCCGCCTTCGCCGACCTGTCCAAGCGCGCTCTGGACACCTGGATGCAGCTGTCCCCGATCAGCGCCACCCAGATCGGCGACCACCGCTACGACAGCGAGATCGACGACCTGAGCGCGGCCGGCCAGCAGAAGGTGCTGACCGCGTACAAGGCGCTGCTCGCCGACCTGGACAAGACCGACGTCAGCAAGCTCTCGCGCGAGAACCAGGTGGACGCGGCGATCCTGCGCAACCAGCTGCAGTCCGAAGTCTGGACCGCCGAAGTGCTGCAGTCGCCGAAGTGGGATCCGCAGATGTACAACGGCATGGCCGGCAGCGCGCTGTATGGCCTGATGGCGCGTGAGTTCGCCCCGCTCCCCGAGCGCCTGAAGTCGGCGACCGCGCGCATGGAGAAGCTGCCGCAGATCTTCGCCCAGGCCCGGGAGAACCTGGACCCGGCCCGCGTGCCGAAGATCCATGCCGAAACCGTGGCCAAGCAGAACCGCGGCATCCTGAGCATCGTCGATACCTTCATCACCCCGCATATCGGCGAGCTGCCGGCCGAAGACCAGAAGCGCCTGCAGGCTGCCATCGAAGGCCTCAAGAAGGCCGTCGACGAGCAGCAGACCTGGCTGGACAAGACCCTGGTGCCGAACGCCAAGGGCGACTTCCGCATCGGTGCGGAGCTGTACGACCAGAAGCTCAAGTTCGCCCTGAACTCCTCGCTCTCGCGCGCCGAGATCGGCGAGCGCGCGCGTGCCGAACTCAAGCGCGTGCGCCAGGACATGTACGGCATCGCGCAGACCGTGCTCAAGGACAAGCCCGGCGCCCCGGCGCTGCCGGCCAACCCGAGCGACGAGCAGCAGCAGGCCGCGATCGAAGCCGCGCTGGAGCTGGCCTATGCCGACAAGCCGGCACGCGACAAGGTCGTTGAAGATGCCAAGGCCGCGCTGGAGCAGTCCACCGAATTCGTGCGCAAGCATGACCTGATGACCCTGCCCGATTCGCCGGTCGACATCATCCTGATGCCGGAATTCCAGCGTGGCGTGGCCGTGGCCTACTGCGATTCGCCGGGCCCGCTCGACAAGAACCTGAAGACCTTCTATGCGGTCTCGCCGATTCCGGACGACTGGACCGACAAGCAGGTCGATTCGTTCCTGCGCGAATACAACAGCCGCATGATCCACCTGCTGAGCATCCACGAAGGCACCCCGGGCCATTACCTGGAAGGCTGGCACTCGGGCAAGTTCCCCTCCACGCTGCGCGCGGTGCTGCGTTCGGGCCTGTTCGCCGAAGGCTGGGCGGTCTACACCGAGCGGATGATGCAGGAGCAGGGTTACCTGGACAACGATCCGCTGTTCCACCTGGTGCAGCTGAAGTTCTACCTGCGCACCATCTCCAACGCGATCCTGGACCAGGGCGTGCACGTGGACAACTGGACGCGCGAGCAGGCGATGCACCTGATGACCCACGACGCCTTCCAGCAGGAAAGCGAAGCCTCAGGCAAGTGGGTGCGTGCGCAGCTGACCTCCGCGCAGCTGCCGACCTACTTCGTCGGTGCGCAGGAGCACTTCGACACCCGCAAGGCCGTGCAGGACAAGCAGGGGGCCAAGTTCAACCTGAAGGCCTACCACGACCAGATGCTGTCCTATGGCGCCCCGCCGGTGCGCTTCGCGCGCCAGCTGATGCTGGACCAGCCGATCGAGTGATCGAGCACGGGCTGCATGCCCCGTAGCTCTGACGGTACCTCACGGCCCGGGCTTCCCGGGCCGTTTTCGTTGGCAGCGCCACGACCGCCTCAAACCCTGTCTACGTATCGTTTTTCCGCGTGCCTGCGGATCTCGAGAACGTACCTCGCGTCGCAGCGCTGACATGCCACCGCATGCATTTCATCAGACCCACGCTGATTCTTCAGCACGACGGCCAGCAGACCAGTGCCATCGAGAGCGACAAGCAGTGGAAGAGACTGCAATACCTGGCGATCACCGGGTACGGCTCAGTCCGCATTGTTACCGTTACTCAACAACGGACGTAGCGCGCCGAGCACACCGCGTGCTTCTGTCGAGGCGCTCGGCAGGTCGGATTGGCGCTACCGACCGACGGCCAAGAGAACATAAGCCACCGGCCGCGGGAAAACCGGCACGCGTCCGTTCTGCAGAATGCCCCCCGTGCCACCAACGACTCCATGCAACTGGGGCCGCCAATTAGTGCGCGATCAAGATAGTCATGTGTCACGCATTCTTCATGCCGGAAATCCATCAAGGCCTCAGACATTGATCAATCGAGCGACACGGCGCACAGAACAGCAGATCAACCATGCAGCTGACAGAAATTCCAAGCAGAAATCCTACACAACATGCGCTCGACTACCGACTGCGAAACTCGGTACATTCGGCGCATTCTCAATTCCGACCAGGAAATACCTTCCGGTCACCCACTCACATTCGACGAAGAAACTACACAAATGAACGCATCGACAGCCCTTTTAGAACCACGCGCCCTTGCAACATGGATGAAAGTATCCGACGCAAATGCGAACGCTCTGGACACGATCTTCGATGCCGAGGTTGACGACATCAAAGTTGCCGCATTCAGTAGCGACTGCTGCGGCTCGAACAATTACGAAGATCCGCGATGAAGAAGGGACGGCACACGGTACGCCCGTGTGCCGTCCATGCAATCCAGCACGGTCATGATCATCAGCAACAGAGGCAGCATGAGCCCACAAGCGCAAAGCCCCAAGCGGTGCGCCACGCAATGCGATGCGACGTTCCCAGATGTAGCGAATATCACGTCATCGACCGCCATCATCGTGGCAACGACGCGCCCCAACATCGATCGCGCCACCGAGCTTTTAGGCAAGGGAACGGTAACCGAGATCATCGGCGCAGATCCAGCATACTCGACCATGCCATCCGATATTCTTCGTAAGCTGGATGGCAAGCCGGGACACCGCATCATCGTTGTGTTCAGCGATCAACTGACATCCAGTCTGGACGCCCCTGTTCTAACGTCACATCAAGGCCGGCAGCGCTTCCTGTCCCTGGTGGAAGTGATTCTTAACAATCTCCACGGATTTCACCTCCTCGTATGCACATGCGGAGGCGCGGTCTCACTGCCCCCTGGCTCGCCCCTTGTTTCCATACTACGTGCCGTTTCGGACTGTCTGGATGCCAGCGGGCATATGGGCAGCGACTGGCTAGTAGAAGCCGCACAGGTGAAGCGAAATCCCGGCACGCGGCTCTCCGAAAGCAGAATCCGACAGCGCGTATTCCACTCAGCCGTGATGCACATGTATTGGAAGCATCCAGACTTCAATCCCGAGCGATTCGACCAGATACATAGAGAACTGAAGAACCTCTACCGCGCACCGGAACCAACAAAGAGAATCGCGGATGCACATTAGCGAAGCACTTGAGATTCGTCAGCACACTCCGAAGAACACCTTTCGGCACACTATCCGCGCAGAACAGCGACTTGGCCTGACTCTCTCCGACAGGGAAAGGGAAGCCATCTACTCCGCATGCCAGGTGAGTGGATTCGGGCTGGACACATACTATCGATGGTACCGGCAGAAAAGCGCCATCAGCTCCAAGCTGGCGCACCTTGACCACCACTCAATTCTGCAAGCAATCCATTGCATTGATCGCTCCGACTATTCGTCAATCAATGAAAAGCTTCCAAACGATAGGGGCGTCGTGATCGCACTACCGCATCACGGACACTACATCCTCGCTGCCGTCCGCCTGATGGAGCACATCCGCCACCTGCGTAACGTACACATCCTGTATGGCGATCCAAGGGACCATGCCGGCAATGACCTGTTCGACGATCTCTATCGCCGACTGTTTGATCGCGCCGGTTGTCGCGCCGGCATCATCCACTCGAATGGAAGAGGGATAGCCAAAGCGCTTCGCGCCCTGAAAAATGGCGAGGCTATCATCATGATGCCCGACGTTCACCGCCATCGCGAAGAAACCTATTGCATTCCATTTCTTGGCCGCCCCTTGGACATCATGCTCGGGACCGCCGCAATGGCGAGAAAGACCGGAAGCTGCATTCTACCGGTCGTATCCGTCGTTGATGCCGCGCTCCAGGCAACTACTGTTTTCGGAGATACAGTCGAGCCAACCCTTAGGCGAGCCGCGCCCTCATCAGATGTATCTGACTACTGGACAACTTTGGACATCTTCCAGTTCTTTGAACGCGCGATGGGGCCGCAGATCATCTACTGGCAGTACGTGCGACAGCACTTCCTGAAGAAATCCGAGTTCCCGATATTCCATCCCAGCACAATGGATGAGGCATGGCACATGTTTTCAAAAGATCACCGAAGCAACCCAAAGCCCGTTCTCACAGCATACCTGGATTGAATATGGGTGGACTTCGCGTTCTCTCTCTGGTGCCTGCAGCCCTTGCGCTCAGCTCACCGTCTCATGCCAATGAATATGCCGGCTATCTAGAAAAACCCAATATTCCCGTACTTCAAGCCATCCACGCCGTTCATCCGAGTACCGGTCCACGCATCTGGCAGTTCAGAAAGGAATCTTCAATCGTCCTGGTGCTGGGCACGATTCATCCGTTGAGCGAGAGCCTATCCATCGACACTCGCGGCATGGAGGCTGCAATTTCAGCGTCTGACGCGGTTCTGACCTCACCGGGCGTAGCTATCGCGAACCACGGCGGGGTCTTTCGCAGCCTGATGCTGTGGCCCTCCATCCGCAAACTCAAGCTTCTCGAGGATGACAGAACGCTTCGTGACGCGCTCTCGGATGCCGACTACACGAGATGGGCTGAGCTCAAGCATCGCTACCACCTGCGCGGCACCAACGTTGAAAGAATGCGCCCGATGTACGCGGCATGGAAAGCTCACGATGCAGCATTGAGGCTTGCTGGAGTCCGGACTGACAGCCCCGTTTCCAACGTCATCACCCAGATAGCTCGAAAGCACCGGACGCCCATCGTCAACGCACGCTTCACACTGCCGATAAGGTCTGCCAAGCAAACGATCCTGAACTTCCACATTGATCCCGGCAGTGACTACAGGTGCTTCATCGATGCCACCTCAAGCCTGCAGCCCTGGCTCGAGCACGTTGATGAGATCGGTCGTGCCTGGGCGGAAGGAGACATCGAAGCAAGCGCACTTCGGAACGCACCATCGCCACCCTCTCGGTGCTGGGTCCGCCTGACCAACGATGCAATTGCCAGCACGGTGAATTTGGATCTTGACGTTCAAAGCCGAACTCATTGGGTGAAAGCGCTACGCTCCGCATCGCTCCAACACCGCGTGGTTTTCACCACGCTTCCGCTGGAGGACCTTCTCGACTCAAAAGGGATGGCCGCGGTACTTATCGAAGAGGGATACATCGCCGACGCTGGAACATTCTTTGGCGATCAGCTGCCACCTCCAAAGCACGATAGAGAAGGAAGCTGAGGCGCATCCAGCCAAACAGCGGCAGACGGGGTCTCCACACAGCATGCCTACATCAGTGTTACTGCTCCGCAGCCACGAAGCCCCCGGTCTGCCGCGCCCACAGGCGCGCATACAACCCGCCCGCCTCGATCAGCTCGGCGTGCGTCCCGGTTTCCACGATGCGGCCCTGGTCCATCACCACCAGCCGGTCCATGCGCGCGATGGTGGACAGCCGGTGCGCGATCGCGATCACCGTCTTGCCGGTCATCAGTTCGTCCAGGTTGTCCTGGATCGCCGCTTCCACTTCCGAATCCAGCGCCGAGGTCGCCTCGTCCAGCACCAGGATCGGCGCGTCCTTGAGCAGCACCCGCGCGATCGCGATGCGCTGGCGCTGGCCACCGGACAGCTTCACCCCGCGCTCGCCGACGTGCGCGTCGTAGCCGCGACGCCCTTCCCCATCGACCAGCGTGTCGATGAAGGCCGACGCCCGCGCCTTGGCGACTGCGGCGTGCAGCTGCTCCTCGGTCGCGTCCGGGCGGCCGTACAGCAGGTTGTCGCGGATCGAACGATGCAGCAGCGAGGTGTCCTGGGTGACGACGCCGATCTGGCGGCGCAGGCTTTCCTGGGTGACACCGGCGATGTCCTGCCCGTCGATGCGGATCTGCCCGCTCTCCAGGTCGTACAGGCGCAGCAGCACGTTGACCAGGGTCGACTTGCCGGCCCCCGAGGGGCCGACCAGGCCGATCTTCTCACCGGGCTTCACCTGCAGGTTCAACCCGGCGATCACGCCACCGCTTTTGCCATAGTGGAAATGGATGTGATCGAAATGCACGGCGCCCTGGCTGACCACCAGCGGCACCGCATCGGCGCGGTCCTGCACGGTCAGCGGCCGGGAGATGGTGGTGATGCCGTCCTGCACGGTGCCGATATCCTCGAAGATGCCGTTGATCGTCCACATGATCCAGCCGGACATGTTGTGGATGCGGATCACCAGGCCGGTGGCCAGGGTGATCGCACCCACCGTGATGTGTCCGCCGTTCCACAGCCACAACGCCAGGCCGCAGGTGCCCACGATCAGGAAACCGTTGACGATGGCGATGGTCACTTCCAGCCCGGTGGTGACCCGGGTCTGGCCCCGGTGCTTGACCGCCAGTTCGTCGATCGCCTCGGCCACGTAGGCCTGCTCGCGGCCGCCATGGGCGAACAACTTCAGCGTGGGCACGTTGGTGTAGCCATCCACGATGCGGCCCATCGCCTTGGAGCGCGCCTCGGATGCGATCCACGCGCGCTCTTTGGCCCGCGGCACGAAGTACCACATGATCACCGCATAGCCGGCCATCCACAGCCCCAGCGGAATCATCAGCCGCCAGTCGGCCTGAGCGAACAGGTACAGCGCGGTGCCGGTGTAGACGATGATGTACCAGAGCGAATCGACCATCTGCACGGCCGATTCGCGCAGCGAGGTACCGGTCTGCATGACCCGGTTGGCCATGCTGCCGGCGAAATCGTTCTGGAAGAAGCTCAGGCTTTGCCGCACCACGTAGTTGTGCATGAGCCAGCGCGAGCGGTTGCTCAGCCCCGGCACGATCGCCTGGTTGACCAGCAGGCTGTGCAGCGAGACCAGCAGCGGCCGCGCGATCAGGGTGATGCCGGCCATCCACATCAAGGTGCTGGCGTGCCGGGCGAAGAAGCCGCTGCCAGGCTGCTCGGCGACCATGTCGACAATGCGGCCCAGGAAATCGAACATCGCCACTTCCACCAGCGCCAGCAGCAGGCCGGCGATCAACGTCGCCAGCAGCACCGGCCACACCGGGCGCAGATAGTGGATATAGAACGGCACCACCCTGCGCGGTGGCATGCGCCCATCGATCGGCGGAAAAACCGGAATCAGCGATTCGAACCAGCGGAACATCGCAGTGCACCGAAAACAAAACAGGCCGCGATTATCCCACCGCGGCCTGCTCTTTTACTCTCACCTCCATCACACGCGGGCGGCAGGGTTCAGCCCTTGGCCGCCGGTGCGATCGGGATCAGCAGCAGGTCCTGGAAATCGAAGCTGAAGTCGGTGAGCGACGACGCCGCCTGCATGCGCACCTCGCGGACCTTGCCGTCCGGATCCAGACTGAAATTCACGAAGGCATCGGCATTGAGCGAACGGTCGTCCCAGCGCACCAGGAAGGTGTCGTGCTGCCAATGTTCCAGCGTGCCGATCAACTGCGCGGTCTTGCCGAAGCGCAGGCGCAGTTTGCCGCCCTGCTGCTCAACGAATACGTCGCCGTACCACGCGTCGCGGTACCCGCCTGCATAGCGTGCCAGCGGCAGCGACGGTCTGGATTTCGCATCGCGTGCGGCCTGGTGCTTGGCCCAGCCCTCGTCCGCCTTCTCCTGCGACTTGGCCACGGCGGCCGCATACGCGGCGACCCAGTCGGTGGCGGGCGACTGCAGATAGGCGTCCAGCGCTTCCATGGTGATCGCGTTGAATGCCGCGCCCACTTCCTGGTTGGTCAACACCACGATGCCGAGCTTCTGCTCGGGCACCAGGGTCACCCGCGAGACCATGCCGGGCCAGCCGCCGGTGTGCCAGACCAGCTTCTGGCCACGGTAATCGCTCAGGCTCCAGCCCTCGCCGTAACCGGCGAAATTCGGCCGCGCCGCCGCCAGCTGCGGCACGCTCGGCTCGGGCACCACCTGCGGGGTGATCATCTGCCACATCGCCTGCTGGGTCTTGGCGGTGAACAGCGGCTGGCCGTTCTCCAGCGTGCCCTGGGCCAGCTGCACGTTCATCCAGCGCGCCATGTCATGCACGTTGGAATAGATCCCGCCGGCGCCGGCATTGTTGGACCAGGTCAGTGGCGCGACGGTGCGCAGCTGGCTGAAATCGTACTTGGCGTGACCGACCGCGGCGTTGTCGCCGGGCTGCAGATGATCGGCGTTGTAACGGGTGCCGCGCATCCCGACCGGGGTGAAGATGTGCTGCTGCAGGAAGTCCGCGTACGTCTGCCCGGACACCTGCTCGATCACCTGCTGGGCGACCGCGTAGAGAATGTTGTCGTAGGCGTAGCGGTCGCGGAAGCCGGCCTTCAGCGGCACCTTGCCCAGCCGCTGCACGACCTCCTGGTTGCTGTAGCTGGTGGTCGGCCAGAACAGCAGATCGCCCGCACCCAGGCTCAGGCCACTGCGATGGGAGAGCAGATCACGGATCCGCATTTCGCCGGTCACATACGGATCGGACATGCGGAAGCCGGGCAGATGATCAATCACGCGATCGTCCATCTTCAGCTTGCCCTGCTCGGCCAGCAGGTTCAGCGAGGTGGCGGTGAACGCCTTGGTGTTGGAAGCGATCGCGAACAGCGTATCGGCCTGGACCGGGTCCGGCTTGCCCAGCTCGCGCACACCGTAGCCGCGCTCCATCACCACCTTCCCGTCCTTGACCACCGCCACGGCGATGCCGGGGATGTCGAACTCGGCGCGGGCGCGTTCGATGGTGGCGTCCAGCCGCTGCAGTTCGGCCGGCACGGCCGCCGATGCCAAGGGTGCGCATGCGAGCAGCACGGCGCCTCCGATCCAGGATGTCTTCAAGCAGTGTCTCCGGTTGCGTGTGGCGGGGGCGTCGAAGGTGCCGATGCCCCGGTTTCGCACGATGGTAACGCGGGCCGGATCAGGCTCGCCTGTGCCAGAAGGAGGCCCGCCATGACCGCGCCCGCGCAGACCACCGCCACCCTCATTCCCTGCCTGCGCTACCGCGATGCGCACGCCGCCATTGCCTGGCTGCAGCGCGCGTTCGGCTTCCAGCAACAGGCGGTGTATGCCGATGGCGATACCGTCCACCACGCCCAGCTGGTCTACGGCCACGGCATGATCATGCTCGGCTCGGTCGACAACGCCAGCGAATGGGGCCGCTACAGCGTGCACCCGGATGAGATCGGCGGCCGCCAGACCCAGACGGCCTGTGTGATCGTCGCCGACCCGGATGCCCACCATGCGCGCGCGGTGGCGGCCGGCGCCCGGATCGTGATCGACATCGCCGACCAGCCGTACGGTGGCCGCGGTTATGCCTGCCGCGATCTGGAGGGCTACCTGTGGTGGTTCGGCAGCTATGACCCGTGGGCCGACCACGCGGGCGGCGCATGAGCACAGCGCCCGGCACCATCCGGACCGGCATCGGCGGCTGGGTCTTTCCGGCATGGCGCGGCGGCACCTTCTATGCGGCCGGGCTGCCGCAACGCGAAGAGCTGGCGTATGCCAGCGGGCAGCTTGGCTGCATCGAAATCAACAGCACGTTCTACCGCGCGCAGAAGCCGGCCATCTATGCGCAGTGGCGCGAGCAGACGCCCAAGGGCTTCCGCTTCTCGGCCAAGGCGCCGCGCACCATTACCCAGACGCATGACCTGACCACCGTGGGTGAACGCGCCGAGCGCTTCATCGAGGGCATCAGCGCGCTGGAGGACCGGCTGGGACCGTTGATCTGGCAGTTCGGGGAAAGCCATCCGGCCGCAGCGGCCGAGTTCGATGCGTTCCTGGGCATGCTCCCGCGCAGGCTCGCCGGCCACCGCCTGCAGCACGCCCTGGAAGTGCGCAATCCCGCCGCCTGGACGCCGGAACTGCTGGCCGCCGCCCGCGCCCACGGTGCCGCGCTGGTGTTCAGTGGGTCTGACGACTACCCCAGCTTTGCCGACCCCACGGCGGACTTCATCTATGCACGGCTGATGCGCTCGCGCGCCACCCTGCGTGCCGGCTACCCGGCCCGGGCCCTGGAGCAGTGGTGCCTGCGCGCGATGCGCTGGGCGCGCGGCGAAGACAATCCGGACCTTCCCCACCTCGCCGCCGAAGTGCCCGCGCAGTCGCCGCGCGAGGTCTATGTGCTGTTCATTGGCGCCGCCAAGCAGCGCAATCCGGGGGCGGCGATGGCCCTGCGCGACCAGTTGCAGCAGCTCGGCGAACGCTGAGCGTTCAGCGGTGCCGACGGCGCGCCGCCAGCGCCGCGTCCAGCCCCCACAGCAGCCCGCCGCTCACCACGAACACGACCCCTACGACGAGCGCATTGCGCGCGACCCGCGCGATACCCAGCGCGTCCAGGTCCAGGAAGGGATACGGGTACTGGCCGCTCAGCCGCCCGACCAGCAGCGCCCAGCCGAGGTAGACCGTCGGGAATGCCAGGGCGCCGAGCAGTCCACGCCGATGCAGGCCGCCGTGCGGTCCGGCCACCCAACCCAGCAGATACAGCACCGGCACCGCGTAATGCAGGCCGCTATCGGCCCACCATTGCGCGCCCTGCGGGTGCCACAGCGGGCGCAGGATGGTCACGTAGATCACGCCGGTGATGCCGATGAACAGCGCCGCCGCCGCGCGTGGGACCGGCCCGGCCAGGCCATCGCGCCGACCCCGCGCCAAGGCAAGGCAGACCGCGGCCACCCCCATATTGCTGAGGATGGTGAAGTAACCCAGGTAGCGCAGCGTCGCCGCCCCCGCGCCCAGGCCGGGGGTGCGCAGCAGCAGGTGGTACTGCAGCAGCAACGCGGCCACGGCGACCACGGCGGTGAGACCGGCCCAGGCGCGTAGCGCGGGCGGCGTTGTGGGCACGACGGAATTGCTGTGCGGAGGGGTCATGGGCGCAGGATGCCACGGCCCTGCAAAGATCACGTGGAAGGCGTCCGCCACGTCCCGGCTTGCCGCACAATAGGCGGATGCCGATGACCGATACCCGCAGAGCCCTGCTGCAAATCCATTTCTGTGTGCTGCTGTGGGGCGTCACTGCCATCCTCGGCAAGCTGATCACCCTGCCCGCCCTGCCCCTGGTGTGGTGGCGCATGCTGCTGGTGGTGGCCATGCTGGCCCTGGTGCCGCGGGTGTGGCGCGGGCTGCGTCAGCTGTCGCCGCGATTGGTTGCCGGGTACTGCGGCGTGGGCGCGCTGGTCGCGCTGCATTGGCTCACCTTCTATGGCGCGGTGAAACTGGCCAATGCCTCGGTAGCGGCGACCTGCATCGCGCTGGCGCCGGTGTTCACCGCAGTGATCGAACCGTGGGTGGCCAAGCGGCCCTTCCAGTTCCGCGAACTGGCCTTCGGCATCCTGGTCCTGCCCGGCGTCGCGCTGGTGGTGGGAGGCGTGCCCGATGGCATGCGCCTGGGCGTGCTCATCGGCGCGTTGTCGGCGCTGCTGGTGGCGATCTTCGGCTCGCTCAACAAGCGCCTGGTCAGCCATGCCGACCCGCTCACCGTGACCGCGCTGGAACTCGGTGCGGGCACGCTCACCCTGACCCTGCTGGCGCCGGTGCTGCCCTTCCTGCTGCCAGCCCTGGCCAGCGACCTGTGGGTGATTCCGGACCTGCACGATGGCCTGCTGCTGTTGGCCCTGGCCGGGCTGTGCACGCTGCTGCCGTTTGCGCTGGCGCTGGTCGCGCTGCGCCACATCAGCGCCTATACCTCGCAGCTGGTGACCAACCTGGAACCGGTCTATGCGATCCTGCTGGCGATGGTGCTGCTCAGCGAGCAGCGCGAACTGACGCCGCTGTTCTACGCCGGCGTGGCAATCATCGTCGGGGCGGTGTTCCTGCACCCGCTGCTGAACCGCCGCCGCAAGGTGCAGCACCCGGAACTCCTGGCGACGTCCGAGGCGCGCAACATCGCCGATTGAGCGCGCTTGCGGGCCAACGCGCGGTACCGGAATCACCCGGTTTTCGATCCTCGCCCTAGTCGGCGCGGATGACCCGGTTGCGGCCCTCGCCCTTGGCCCGGTACAGCGCCGCGTCCGCGCGGGCCAGGGTCTGCTCGATCGCATCGCCATGGCGGTGCGCGGCCACCCCGATGCTGATCGTCAGCGGCAGACCCAGCGGCAGATCGGCCACCGCCATGCGCAGGAAATCGCACTGCAGTTCGGCAGTAGCCAGCGGGGTATCGGGCATCAACACCACGAATTCTTCGCCGCCATAACGCGCGGCCAGGCCATGCCCGGCGAAATGCGCACGCAGCAGCCTGGCCAGTTCGGCCAGCACGTGGTCGCCGGTGGCATGGCCGTAAAGATCGTTGACGGTCTTGAAGTGATCGATGTCGAGCAGCGCGACGGCGGTCGCGCGTGGCTGGCCGTCGGCATCCACCACCGCCGCTTCCAGTGCGGCGCTCATGGCGCGGCGGTTGGGCAGGCCGGTGAGCGGATCGGTGCGGCTCTGTTCGGCGAGGTCGGCGTTCTGCTGTTCCAGCAGTTCGTTGTACTCGGCCAGGCGCTGCTCGTACCAGGCGCGGTCGGTCATGTGCTGCTGTATTTCATGCGCGTAGCGGCGCAATTCCATCACCAGCGAGACCTGCCGGGACAAGGCCGCCAAGGCATCGCGCTGACCGCCGCTGAGCTGCCCTGGCGCTGCATCGAACACGCACAGCGTGCCCAGCGGCAGCCCATCGCTGCTCAACAACGGCGCACCGGCATAGAAGCGGATATGCGGCTCATCAACGACGATCGGGTTGTCGACGAAGCGCGGATCGGCTCGCGCGTCCTCGACCACCATCACCTGGTCCGGCTGCAGGATGGCATGGCCGCAGAAGGAGACGTCGCGATGGGTTTGGGTGGCCTCCAGCAGCTGTCGCGCCTTGAACCATTGCCGGTCCTGATCGACCAGGGTGACCGCGCCCATGCGGGTGCCACACAGCGCGGTGGCGATCGTGACCAGATCGTCGAAGGACCGCTCGCGCGGCGTATCCAGAATCTGATAACGCTGCAGCGCCAGCAGGCGTTGTGCTTCGTTGTCCGGCTTGGACGGCTTGATCATCGTGGCAGGCAGTAACGTGTGCCTGCGCAGTCTAGCCCGAGTATCGCGCCATCACGTGACGCACAGCATCACCAGTCCAGCTGTTTGGGCAGCAGGCCCTTGAGCTCGGCATCGGTGAGGTTGCGCCACTGGCCCGGCTTGAGCGCGCCCAGCTTGATGTTGTCGATGCGCACGCGGCGCAGCTGGGTGACCCGGAAGCCGAACGCGGCGGCCATCAGGCGGATCTGCCGGTTCAGGCCCTGCTGCAGGGTGATCCGGAAGCCGAACTTGGCCAGCTTGCTGGTCCGGCACGGCAACGTGACTTCGTCACGGATGCGCACGCCGCGGGCCATGCCACGCAGGAACTCATCGGTGACGGCCTTGTTGACCGCCACCATGTATTCCTTCTGGTGGCCGTTCTCGGCGCGCAGGATCTGGTTGACGATGTTGCCGTTGCTGGTCAGCAGGATCAGGCCTTCGGAATCCTTGTCCAGGCGGCCGATCGGGAAGATGCGCTGCTCGTGGCCGACGAACTCCACGATGTTGCCCTTCACCGAACTTTCGGTGGTGCAGGTGATGCCCACTGGCTTGTTCAGCGCGATGTAGACGTGCTTGCGGCCACCGGCCTTCTTCGCTTCGCGCGCACGCAGCGGCTGGCCGTCGACCAGCACCACGTCCTGTTCGCCGACCACCGCACCGGTACCGGCCGGATGGCCATTGACGGTGACGCGGCGCTCGCCGATCAGGCGGTCGGCTTCGCGACGGGAACAGAAGCCGGTGTCGGCGATATGCTTGTTGAGTCGGGTTGTCATCGGCCCATTATCGGGCAAAAGGTGGCCGCCGCTGCGTTTTTCCGCGTGCCGGCGGTTCAGGCCGGCAGCGGATCGCCGGCGGTCGTGGTGCGCTCGCCGTCATGGATCTGGTTACGGCCGTTGCGCTTGGCGCAGTACATGGCGTGGTCGGCCCGGCGCAGCAGCCCGGCCAGGTCGTCGCTGCCGGGCTTGAGCACGGCCAGGCCGATGCTGGCCGACACCGTCAGGCCGGGGATCCCGAGCGCCTGGGTGACTGCCGCCACCTGCTGCCGCACCGTCTCCAGCCGTGCCACGGCGGCGGCATGACCGGCACCGGGCAGCAGCACCAGGAATTCTTCACCGCCCATCCGGATCACATCGTCGTGGTTGCGCACCGAGCCACGCAGCGCGCGCGCCACCGCGACCAGCACCTGGTCGCCCACTTCATGCCCGAACTGGTCGTTGATGTCCTTGAACAGGTCAATGTCCAGGAAGCCGATCGCCAGCGCATGCGGCTCCTGTCGCGCACGTTCCAGGTACTCCGCGAGCAGGCGCAGGCCGGCGCGGCGATTGGGCAGCCCCGTCAACACGTCGGTATCGGCCAGCTGGCGCATTTCGTCGCGCTGGCGACGCAGCCGGCCCAGCCGCAGGTTCAGGGCGTAGGCGGCCATCATCAGGAACCAGGTCGCCGAGAGCTGCAGTGCTTCGATCCGGTACGCCACCAGCCAGCGCGCATCCAGCGCATCGGCCCCGATCATGATCCACCAGGGCGCCAGCGCGGCCAGCCCCGGCAGCACATGCGCATCGCCCCGCCACAGCCCCCACAGCCCCGCACCAAGGCAGAGCGTGCAGACCCCGAGGAAACTCCACTCCAGCCCCCGCGCCACGATGCCCAGCCCGTCCAGCCCCCACAGCGGCACGCTCAGCCCGAGCGCGATCAATCCCCACAGCACCAGGTGCTGCGCCGGGCGCGAGCGCGGCCAGCGCCGGTCACCGCCATTGAGCCGCCACAGGATGGGCAACAGCAGCGCCTGGCTGAACGCGGTGAGTGCGATCAGCCACCAGGAGGCGCGGTCCTGCACCGGCAGCCACGGTTCGGGATAGCCGCTCAGCCCGCCGAGCACCGCCTGCCAGAGCACGAACACCACACAGGCACCCACATAGACCAGGAACGAGCGGTCGCGGGTGGTGGCCCAGCCCATCAGCGCCGACAGCGCCAAGGCGATCGCCACCGCGATGCAGGCCGCGCGCATCAGCAACCGGGCGGTGTCGTTCTGCTGCACCGGGCTGGGCGCGCCGAGCTGGATGGTCGGCACCCAGCGGTCCTTCAGCGGGCGGGTCCAGGACACCACGATCGGCTCGTGATCGCCGGCCTCGGGCACCACCACCAGCCCGACCCCGGCCCGGAAGCGCGAATCGCGGGTGCGGGCATCGTGCATGCTGCCGCAGATCTCGCGGTCGCCATGGCTGATCCGGACCTCGCCGGTGAGTACGCCGAACACATCCACGGCCTGGGGTTTGCCGGACCAGCCGGCGGCCGGGGCCGGGATCGACAGCACTTCCTGGTGGCGGGCCAGCACATCCGGTGTGCAGGCGCGCTGTGGCGTCACCTCATCGGTGGCGCCGCCCAGCAACAGGAAGTCCTGCCCCACGCGCGGCGCGGCCTGCAGGCTCCAGGGCAGCAGCCACAGCAGCATCAGCGCAAGCGCCATCCACCCGATCGAGTACCCGCCCCCGTTGCTCACACCTGCGCCCTGCCCGCCCGTGTCCGTCCGCGCACACCGTGTCCGCAACCGTCGGCGGCGATTATCGCATCATGGCATGCCCCGCCAGGACTCGGACTCGCGGCCCGCGCCGACCGGGCGTATCGCCAGCTGGGTCATCCGCTCCAGCGGGATCGGCCGTTCGATCGCGTACCCCTGCAGGCCCTCCACGCCCATCTGCGCCAGCTGGTCGGCCACTACCGCCGATTCCACCCACTCGGCCACCACCATCATGTGCAGCTCGCGGCCGACCTCGGTGATCGCCCGCACGGCAGCGCGGTTGACCGGATCCACGTTCATGTCGCGCACGAACACCCCATCGATCTTGAGCATGTCTGCCGGCAACTCGCGCAGATAGCCGAACGAGGACAGCCCCGAGCCGAAATCATCCAGCGCCATCCGGCAGCCACGCGCCTTGACCGCATCGATGAAGGCACGCGCCTGCTGCAGGTTGCTGACCGCGGCGGTTTCTGTGATTTCAAAGCAGAGCTTGCGGGCCAGTCCGCGGTTGCGTTCGAGCAGGTCGGTGACGAAGGCCAGGAAGCTGGGCTCGGCGATCGACTGTGCCGATACGTTGACGTTGCACAGGCCCAGCTGCTGCACGTGGCTCGGGCAGACCTGGAGATGCCGGAACAACAGCGAGAGCACATGGCGGTCCAGGGCCATGCCCATGCCATAGCGCTCCACCGCGCCCATGAACTCGGCCGGCCCCTGCAACGCCCCTTCCGGGCTGCGCATGCGCACCAGCACTTCGTAATGCAGGAACTCCGGATCGCCGACCCGCTCGATGCGCTGGGCATACAGCAGCAGGCGGTTCTCGGCCATCGCGCTGGAGACATTGGCCAACCGCTCTGCTTCGCGCCGACGCTCATCCAGCGCCATGCGGCTTTCGTTGTAGCAATGCACGCGGTTGCGGCCGGCCTCCTTGGCGGCATAGCACGCGCTGTCGGCCGCGCTCATCAGCCAGTTCACATCCGGTGCCTCGGCGGTCACTTCGACCACGCCGACGCTGCAGCTCACCCGGGGGGCGCCGTCGCCGTGGTGCAGGCTGACCTGGCCCAGCGTGCGGATCACCCGCTGCAGCACCTGTTTGGCTTCGTCCTGGCCGGCATTGGCCAGGAACAAGGCGAACTCGTCGCCGCCCAGGCGCCCCACCCAATCGCCGTCGCGCACCGCCCCCACCAGGTAGTCGGCGAAGCTGCGCAGCAGTTGGTCCCCGGCGGCATGGCCAAGCCCGTCGTTGACCAGCTTGAAGTAATCCAGATCGATGTAGCACAGCGAGTGGGTGCCGCCGTCTTCGCGGACCGTCACCAGTGCCTGTTCGAGCAGCCGTTCGATCTCGCGGCGGTTGATCAGCCCGGTCAGCGGGTCGTGACTGGCGTGGTGTTCCACCTCCCGCGCCAACGCATGGTTCTGCGAGACATCTTCGACCAGGGCGAACACCGCAGGCGCCCCCGCACGCGGGTGCACCACCGTCCCGCTCCAGCGCCCCCACATGAGGCTGCCGTCGGCGCGCAGGAAACGCAGCTCGCCCGGGCGCAGCTGGCGTGGCCAGTCGATCCGGCCGTGCTCGTCCAGGATCAGCTCGCCCTCCACCAGCAGATCGGCCAGGGACAAGCTGAGCAGTGCCTCCCGGCGGTGATCGAGGATATCGGCCATCGCCTGGTTGGCCTCGACGATGCCGCCTTCCTCGTCGAGTTTGAGCATGCCGACCGTGGCCTGGTAGAACGCGGCGCGGAAGCGGCTCTCCTGTTCGGTCAGGTCGTTGCGCACGCGGCGCGCCAGCAATACCGCGACCAAGGTGATCGCCAGCACCGACAACCCGCCCACGATGAAGGTCGTCATGCGCACCATCGCCGCGGTGTGCAGCAGCGCACTGGAGAAGGCGCGCGCCTGGTTCTGCATGCCCACATCCAGTGCCTGCACCCGGCGCAGCAGGGCCTGCTGCACCGCCGGTGTCAGGCTGCCGGCCGCATGCCCGGCCTGGACCCGGTCGGTGATGGCCACCAGCTGCAGCAGATCGTCATCGGTGTCGCGCCACAGGCGGACCGCATCGCGGAAATACGGTTGATCGCGCAGGTAGCGGTAGGACAGGATCAGGCGGTTGATGTCCCCGCGCGCATTGCCGCCTTCGATGAAGCCACGCCGTGCCGCGGCAGTGTCCGGCTCGGCCTGTTCGAGTGCGCGACGGGCGGCGAGATCGCCCAGCGGCACCCGCAGTGCCTGCCGGGTCACGGTCAGGTCGTCGGGGTTGCCCGAGGTGATATAGCGCGAGAGCGCGTGGGTGGCCTGCTGCTGACCACGCGACCAGTGGCTCTGGCCCATGATCCACGCGGTGGAGGCGGCCTGCAGCTCCTGGATCAACGCGGAAATCCCGACCAGGCCGATGGCCATGCCGGTCAACAGCACAAAGCGCAGGGTCAGACCCCGCATTGAATACGGTATCGCGGTGCCGCCACTCTCCCTGCGACCTCCAACCATCGCCGATCCCCCCGGGGCTGCGGATGTGGAAACTCATTCCATTGGAGCATGGTCCAACCTGCAGGCTAGGGCCAGTGTTGTTGAGACGGTGCGAAACCGGCGGGCCGGCTCGCGGGGGCCGGATACGACGACGCCAGCCCGGAGGCTGGCGTCGAGGCGATCACCCGGGGGCGATCAGAAGTTGCGCGGACCGCGCGGCTTGAAGCCGTCACGGCGTGGCGGGCGATCGTTGCCACCCGGGCCGCTGCGCGGGCCACCCGGACCACGCGGCTTGCCCTGGCCGAACTTCGGCTTGAACGCCGGACGCGGCGACGGGGTCAGGTCTTCACCCGGCTCGACCTTGCGCATCTGAAGCTGCTGGCCCGAGACCCACACCTTCTTCAGGTGGGTCAGCAGGTCCTGCGGCATTTCGGCCGGCAGGTCCAGCACCGAGAAGTCGTCATGGATGTCGATGCGGCCGATGAAACGGCTTTCCAGGCCGGCTTCGTTGGCGATCGCGCCGACGATGTTGCCCGGCTTCACGCCGTGCACGTGGCCCACTTCGATACGGAAGGTTTCCATGCCTGGCTCGGCGGCACCACGCGGGGCGATGTCACGGCGCGGGGCGCGCTCGAAGCCGCCTTCGCTGTTGCCGAAGTCGCCTTCCGGACGCGGCGGGCGCGGGCCGCGGTCGTCTTCACGGCGCGGGCCACGCTCGAAGCGCGGCTCGAAACGAGCCGGACGCTCGCCACGGTCGTTGCTGCGCTCGTTGCGCTGGTGCGGGGCACGCTCTTCACGGGCGCCACGGACCGGCGGGGTCAGCAGGAACGGCGAATCGCCCTGCAGCAGCTTGGCCAGCGCGGCGGCGATGTCGATCGCCGGCACGTTCTTCTCGCCTTCCAGGCGCTGCAGCAGGTCGCGGTAGAACTCGGTACCACCGGCATCGAGCGCATCGCTGATGCGGCTCATGAACTTGCTGATGCGGGTGTCGTTGACCGCGTCCACGCTCGGCAGCTGCATCTCTTCGATCGGCTGGCGGGTGGCGCGCTCGATCGCACGCAGCATGCCCTTCTCGCGCGGGGTGGCGAACAGGATCGCATCACCGGTGCGGCCGGCACGGCCGGTACGGCCGATGCGGTGCACGTAGCTTTCGGTGTCGTACGGGATGTCGTAGTTCAGCACGTGGCTGATGCGCTCCACGTCCAGGCCACGGGCGGCCACGTCGGTGGCCACCAGGATGTCCAGCTTGCCT
>Ga0160437_1000263_pt1 | contig 28842 bp, 31 predicted proteins | sample HID1975I_E0MG_FD_108227 | JGI IMG/M metagenome (GOLD analysis project Ga0160437, IMG submission 108227) | Enriched soil microbial communities from UW Madison campus, WI, USA - HID1975I_E0 MG | ecosystem: Environmental > Terrestrial > Soil > Unclassified | place: USA: Madison, Wisconsin... | reverse complement strand
TGATTAACAATGCAAGCATAGTGACAATTCGCTATCATGCCCGCTGCATTTAACGACAAAGCCGTGGAAATTATCATGCTGTGGTTCAAAAATTTAATGGTTTACCGTCTTAGCCGCGACATTACTTTGCGCGCAGATGAGATGGAAAAACAGTTAGCCTCGCTGGCATTTACCCCTTGCGGCAGCCAGGATATGGCAAAAACCGGTTGGGTCTCGCCGATGGGATCGCACAGTGATGCTTTCACGCATGAGGCCAATGGGCAGATCCTGGTCTGCGCCCGTAAGGAAGAGAAGATCCTGCCGTCGTCGGTAGTGAAACAGTCTCTGGAAGCGAAGATCCTTAAGCTTGAAGCCGATCAGGGCCGTAAGCTCAAGAAAACCGAAAAAGATTCCCTGAAAGATGAAGTGCTGCATTCGCTGCTGCCTCGCGCTTTCAGCCGTTTCAGCCAGACAATGCTGTGGATCGACACCGTCAACGGGTTGATCATGGTCGATTGTGCCAGCGCGAAAAAAGGTGAAGACACCCTCGCGCTGCTGCGTAAAACTCTCGGCTCCCTGCCGGTGGTTCCGCTGGCGCTGGAAAATCCCATTGAGCTGACGCTGACCGAATGGGTTCGCTCGGGTAATGTGGCACAGGGCTTCCAGTTGCTTGATGAAGCGGAACTGAAAGCGATCCTCGAAGACGGCGGCGTCATCCGCGCGAAAAAGCAGGATCTGGTCAGCGACGAAATTGCGGTGCACATTGAAGCCGGGAAAGTCGTGACCAAACTGGCCCTCGACTGGCAGCAGCGCATTCAGTTTATGATCTGCGACGATGGGTCGATCAAACGCCTTAAGTTCTGCGACGAACTGCGCGATCAGAACGAAGATATTGAACGCGAGAATTACGATCAGCGTTTCGATGCCGACTTTATCCTGATGACCGGAGAACTGGCTGCACTGGTGGCGAATCTGGTGGAAGGTCTGGGCGGCGAAGCTCAGCGATAAGCAAGAGCCTTCCTGCGCAAACAGGAAGGCTTATTTTTTACGGGTAACGCTTAAAGGTAGCGGCACAGATAGGAGGTAGGTTCTGCAACCTGCAGATGAAATTCGCTGTGACCCGGCACGTTAAATACCTGCCCGGCAGTATAGGTTTTCCACTCCGTTTCACCCGGCAGCAGAACGTGTAGCGCCCCGCTCACGACGGTCATTTCTTCAGGCTCAGCCGTCCCAAAGGTATATTCCCCTTCAGCCATGACGCCTACGCTCGCGCGGCCAGTACTGCTGCTTGTAAAACCGATGGACTTCACTTTCCCGGAAAAGTACTCATTGCTTTGAAGCATAAACAGACCCTTATTAGTTTCGTCGTTGTGTACAAATCCAATATAGGGGGCACAACCGCACGCTGTCACGCATTAAATAAGCAGTTCTGCCACCAGTCTCGCGACCAGCACGTTCGACAGCAGAACCGGAATATCCAATGCCTTCTGCAACAAATCGCGATGCCGCTGATTGAATCCCAGGCAGTCGAGCATGAGTACATCTGCCCCTTCGCCCATCAGCTTCTGCCCGGCAGTGATTAACTCTTCTTCGGTGCCATGAATGGGATTCGCCAGCGCGTAACGCGGCTCATTCTGTAAGAGCTGCCATTTGGCGCGTTGGTTTTTCATCAGTTCCGGGATCGGTACGATGACCCCAACCTGATGACCGTCGACAATAGAACTGACCAACGGAGGAATGATGCGCTGTGGTTCAATAAGAATCGCGTTCCGAGCCACCAGCCCACTCACAGGCGCGGTGCTCATGAACAAAATGACGTCGTAGTTCTGGTTATCCAGCACTTCGACCACCGATTGCAAATCACGCTCGACCTTCTTGCGTGAGACTTCTGCCAGCTGGTTATCATTCAGGAGAGTGATAAGAACCTCTTCTCCTGGCTCTGCGGCGTATTCTTCCATGACCGCTTCTCGGGTCATTTTTCCCACCAAACTGACATGGGTAATTTGATCTTCCCTGATGTGCTCTGTTAATAACGGCAATACCTCACGCATCGGAACAACACCGATGGTCAGGATCGCCAAAGTCGCACTCATGTTATTTACCTTTTATCACGACAATCACAGCTTCGACGTAGGCTTATTGCTGAATGACAGCCCCCTGGATGGCTAAAAAAACAACCGTTCAGAAGCGTAGCAGCTCCCTTCTGCGGGCGTTTGTAAAGATTCCAGATAGCGCCAATGCACTCCAGTAATTACTTGAGCTTAACTTTTTATTAACATTAATTTTAGCTAAAAAGTGTGATTTACGCCCGCTCATCGCAGGCGTTGCGCAACTTCAGGCTGATTTAGGACTTATCGGGATCTTCGTAACGCCGTTTGGCGTCGACGGCTTCCGCTTCGGTGGGGTGTTCGCTGATCAGCGAGTCGGGTTTCGGGTGATCGGCACGCAGCTGATACCAGGTGACCGACTGGCCCGGATCGCCCTTCTCGACGGCGACAACACGGGCTTCACGTGGATAGGGGGGATTTGACGGCATAGCTCTTCCTCTTTCGGTTCAGAGCCTTAAGTATAGGCGTTAGTCAGCGGTTGCCGAATTTACCGCAACGGTGGGCGGGTATACGGAGGCGATCGCCGCCAGAATTTGCGCCACGACATCATCAGGTTCACAGGCCGCGTCCACCGTGAAATGCGCCGTTTCACGGTACAGCGCATCACGCTGCGCCAGAATTTCACGCACTTCTTCACTGATCGGTTTACCGGTCAGCGTGGGACGCTGAGATTCTTCCGGAAAAGCTTCCAGACGCCCGGCGAGCACCGCAACGGGTGCTTTCAGGTAAATAACAATTCCGTTCTCGCGCAGAAACTCACGGTTGACCGGCGCCAGAATGACCCCTCCGCCGGTGGCAATGACGGACTGCGGCGCGGAGACAGATTGCAGGGTTTGGGTCTCAAGCGCGCGAAAAGCGGGCCAGCCTTCTTTCGCTACAATATCGGCGATGCTCTGTTGCGCACGCTCTTGAAGGATCACATCGGTATCAATGAAATCAAAATGACAGGCACTGGCAAGCTTCTGCCCGACCGTGGTTTTACCGCAGCCGCGGGCGCCAATAAGAAAAATAGGCTGTGTTATCACTGAAAATCCCCCTGGTACTGCGGTGTGGCAAGTCGTACTGGTGAGTCGATGATAATATCACCAAACTAGTACGCAAGTAAGTGTAAATTAATAGTTACAGATTCGTTCCAAATCCCAACGTCTTGGCTATTATTATTGGCTATAGGGCGGAATGAGAGTGTAAAGAAATAGTGTCATTGAGTGTTGCGGCAACCTTACATGAAAGGGCGACAGTTTGACAACCCCCTTTCAGGCTGCAAAAGGTAACACATTTATGCATAGGTTTACGTACCGTATATTTACAGTGCCAATGTTTCAGACACACTAAGCACTGTACCGTTCGTCTTACCCAGGAGTGACCCATGCAATCTGAAGAACAACGCCTTATCGACGGACTCTTTTCGCGTCTGCAACAGGCTGAAGCGCAAAGCGCGCCGCGCGATGCTACCGCCGAGGGCGTCATTGCGCAACATGTTCAGGCTCAGCCTGCCGCTCCGTACTATATGGCGCAGACTATCCTGATTCAGGAAGCCGCCATTAAGCAGCTGAACGAACGTATTCAGGTACTGGAGAACCATGTTGCCCAGCTTCAGTCCACGAAACAAAACAGCGGCGGGTTCCTTGCTGGGCTGTTTGGCGGTGGTCAGTCCCAGCCACACGTGAGTGACCCTATTCCCGGCGCGCAAAATTATGCGCGTTCTGCGCCAACGCAGGCCGGTTACGCGCCCCCTCAGGCTCAGAACTCTGCTCAAGGGCGTAGCGGTGGTGGCTTTATGGCTGGCGCCCTGCAAACCGCTGCGGGCGTGGCAGGCGGCGTTGTCCTCGGCAATATGCTGACAAACATGTTCTCCGGCACGCATCCGCAGGAGATTGTGAATATCATCGATGAACCCCCTGCCCCAGCGGCGACGGATGACCTGAATCAGGTCAGCGACGCACAGTTTCTGCCGGATGATGGCACCGACTATGCCGCCAACAGCGGAAGCGACGACGGGAGCAATGCTGATTTCACTAACGATGATTTCAGTCACGACGACTTTGGCGGTGATGACGACAGCTGGACTTAGTTCTGTCCGCGCTGAACCGCCAGCAGCCATTTGTCGAGTTCAGCGGCAAACTGCTGGCGGTCACGCTGCGAAAAGGTGTCCGGGCCGCCGGTCTGGATCCCGCTGGACCGCAGCGTATCCATGAAATCACGCATGGTCAGACGCTCGCGAATGGTGGCATCGCTGTAACGCTCACCGCGCGGATTCAGCGCCGCACCGCCTTTAGCCAGCACTTCTGCCGCCAGAGGAATGTCAGCGGTAATCACTAAATCACCCGGTTGGCACTGACGCACAATTTCGTTATCCGCCACGTCGAAACCAGCCGGAACGCGCATCGAACGGATAAACCGTGAAGGCGGTACGCGCAGATTCTGGTTCGCCACCAGTGTCACCGGCGTTTGTGTTCTGTCCGCCGCGCGGAACAGGATCTCTTTAATCACATTCGGACACGCATCCGCATCCACCCAAATCGCCATACTCACTCCTGAATAAAATAACCGGGGTATTGTCGCCTGCTTTCTTCTTCGGGCATAGTCACAAGATGTTAAGCTAATACGCATTATCAGAAAAACGCTGAGAGAGAGACAGAATGGATAAGAAAATCGGTTTCATCGGCTGCGGTAATATGGGTAAGGCCATTCTTGGTGGCCTGATCGCCAGCGGCCAGGTACAGCCCACTCAGATTTGGGTTTACACCCCATCGCCGGACAACGTCGCCGCCTTGCACGATCAGTACGGCATTAACGCTGCCGAAAGCGCCCAGGAAGTCGCCCACGTGGCGGACATTGTCTTCGGTGCCGTGAAGCCGGGCATGATGACCAAAGTGCTGAGCGATGTGACGTCCAGCTTCAACAAAGACACCGTGGTGGTTTCCATTGCCGCGGGCGTTACCCTTGACCAACTCGCGCAAGCCCTGGGCCACGATCGTAAAATTGTTCGCGCCATGCCCAATACCCCATCGCTAGTGAATGCCGGCATGACGTCCATTACGCCAAACGCGCTGGTGACCAGCGAAGACGTCGCCGATGTGGTATCAATTTTCCGCTGCTTCGGTGAAGCCGAAGTCATTGCAGAGGCAATGATCCACCCGGTCGTCGGCGTGAGCGGTTCTGCACCCGCCTATGTCTTTATGTTTATCGAAGCAATGGCTGACGCCGCCGTGCTGGGCGGTATGCCGCGCGCGCAGGCCTATAAATTCGCCGCGCAGGCGGTGATGGGTTCGGCCAAAATGGTGCTGGAAACCGGTATGCATCCGGGCGCACTGAAAGATATGGTGTGCTCGCCGGGTGGGACCACCATTGAAGCGGTTCGCGTGCTGGAGGAGAAAGGTTTCCGCTCCGCCGTGATCGAAGCGATGGTCAGCTGCATGGCAAAATCAGAAAAGCTCAGTAAATCCTGATGATAACGGGTGAATCGCGCTCGCGGCTCACCCGTTTTTTACCTCTGCATTAGCCGGTTTTCTTCAGACACGCACTCATGAATTTATTACGATCGTCACCTTTCAGCGATTGCTGAGTCGCCGTGGAATTACATTCCCGCATTTTCTGTTGCTGCGGCGTCAGGCTTTTCTCTGCCGGTTTTGAGCTGCTGTTTTTCAGACAGTCGCTCATATAGGTTTTTCGGGCATCACCTTTCAGGGTATTCGACGTGGCCTGCTGGTTGCAGGTTGTCATTCGCTGTTGTTGCGGGGTCATCGTTTTTTCTGCTGCTCCCACCGTTGTGAGAAACACCAGACCGAACAGTAGGGTAACCAGTAATGTTATTTTCATTGCACCATCCTTCTATGAGGGGATCTTAGTAAGTCTGGTCGCTAGAGCGAAAAAAACCACTTTAAGGGCAGAAAAATAGCGCAGAGGGATATGGAAATACTGAGGGGTAAAATAATGTATTAGCGACGACTACTGATGAGCCGCCGCTGTACAATACGGCATGCGCCTTAATTACGCGGATGCCGTAATAGCTTTTTTATATATTGATGCAGTAATTCTGCATCGTGTGCGGGAACCTCAAGCTCTGGTTTTGCTTCATCCAGTGCAGATTCAATATCGGTGATTAACGCCTGCTGCTCCGGCTGTCGCATATGGCGTAAGAGCGCAGTGACCACAATTTCCAGTGCTTCTACCTGAACCACTAACTCCTTTGATTCTTCTTCCTTTTCCGCAAGCTTGACCAACAATTCTGCAATCAGATTTTTCATGGCGAGACTTCCTTATGAGAATGCCTGAGACGGTAGCACTGATGATCCGTAATGCATAGCCAGCATAAGAATTATTTTATAAATTCCCAATTATGCAAATTGAATTATTAGCGAAACGTTTCTCTCATCGGTTAATCCCACCAAAATTTAGGGGGTAGAATAAATAATATTCTACCCCCACAGAGCTATTCGTTTAATTCGCCGCAATACGCTGTCGGCGCCGCAACATAATGGTGAGTTGGATGAGGTTTATCAGCACAACTATCGCCGTGGCAACAAAAACCCAGCGGAAGCCGGCCATTGCCGATACCGAGGCGCCGATCAGCGGGCCGACCACGTTGCCTAAATACATAAACGACTGGTTATATCCGAAGATGCGGCCGGTAACCTGATCGCTTGAATATTTAAGCAGTAGCGTCTGTACGGCGGGTAACATCGCGCCGTCGGCAAAGCCGAGCAGGAAACGTAACGCGCCGAGCTGGAAGGGCGTGGTGACAAATGACATCGCAAAGAACATCACCACTGCACAAAAAAGCGTGGCCAATAATATGCGATGTGCCCCGATGCGGTCGCCAAGTTTGCCCAAACGGGGGGCAGAAATCAGCGCAGAAATTCCCGGCACGGCGGCAATCATCCCGGCCAAAAATGCGATGTTATTGCTTTGTGGCTCCATCGATTTGATAAACAGCGCCAGAATTGGGCCGATCGAACCGTTACACAACTGAATAACCAGGGTGGTGAAAAACAAACTGATCACCAGACCGGGATAGGTGAGTGAAGCAAACACCGCTTTGCCGCTGAGCCTGTCCGCTTTGCTGACCACCGGGCGCGCGCCCTCTTTAATCAGAAAGAGTGTCACTAAAAAGCTGACCATCAACAGAATGGCAGTGATGAAAAACACCGCGCGCAGGCCAACATGGTCGGCAAGGAAACCACCGAGCAGCGGCCCGCCAATCACGCCGCTGATTTGCGCGGTCGACAGTGTGCTCAACGCCCAACCACTGCGGTCACGCGGCACCTGTGAGGCCACCAGCGCCATCGCATTCGGTATATAGCCGGACGTCAACCCCATGATGGCGCGCAGAATAAACAGCTGCCAGACGTTGGTGGCAAAGGCCTGTAACAGAATCGCAATCGCCATTCCGAGGGACGCGCGCAGAAGCATGAGCTTGCGCCCTTTACGGTCCGCGAGACTGCCCCACATTGGCGAGACAATGGCTGACACAAGGAACGTGACGCTAAAAGTGAGCCCGGACCACATCGACAGGGCTTCGTGCGACGTCACCCCAAGCTGGGAGACATACAGCGGTAAAAAAGGCAGGATTTGACTGATGGCAAGCCCGGTGAAGAAGCAGCCAAACCAGACGGAAATAAGATTAACCTTCCAGGATTCCATAACTACGCGTTTTCATTCATTTTCAGGGTGTATTGCCCAGCATAGCAAGTGCGTCGTCTGCTTGTATGGCGTGAGGTGCGCTGCCCCGGAGTTTGGTGTTTAATTTTTTCAATACGCAATTGTGTGATGAATATCACGGAAATATCCCTCTTCGCAGTGGGTTATGCTCATCGACAGAGGCCATAACCGCGCATTCCAAGATGAAAATGGTTGGCGTGGGCGGCGTTATAATCCGGGCCCAGACCGTTGCCGTAATACTGACAACTGGCAGACAGCAGCGCGCGCAAGTAAGGCTGCGTTGCTGGCACCTTCCAGCCTTTAAGTACCGTGATACGCCGACCATCGGCCAGACGAAACCCGCTGATATCCAGCGCGTCGGCGGTGGCATGCTCACTCAACCGGGCGTTTTCCCGATGATAAATATTGCGACAGGCAAAGCTGCCCAGATGGTCAATCTGTCGCAGTTCACTGCCGAACATCTGCTGGGCGAGCGGTTTCGCCTGCTGCTGAACGAACAGTGCGCTGCTGAGCGCCAGCGGACAGCTCGCCACAAAGCGCTGACTCAGTCTGACGTCACCAAAATTCGCCACGCTGACCGCATTGTGCAACGGGCATGGCCCAGCGCTGTCGGCCAGCGATTTCGTGCTAATCCAGCCACGCTGATTGGCTTGCGCCAGTAGCAGCGGACACTGATCTGCCGGCAAGCGTTTGAGCTTAAACTGCGTGATGCGCCCCGGCGGGTCGTCAAGTGATAGCGGCGTAAACGGGTTGAAATGCGGCGGCAAAAAGCGGTATCCCAGATAGCCTGCCGTCACCATAATCAGAAGCCCAAAGATCCCTTTCCCTCTCATTATTTCTCCCGACGCTGAAAACTAAGATTATGGCAGAAGCCCCCGGAATGACGTGCTATGGTATCGGCTTTGTATTTTCTGTGGATGGATGGTGAAATGGCTAAGTTGCGGGTTGGGGTCGTCTTTGGCGGTAAATCGGCGGAGCATGAAGTCTCTTTGCAGTCGGCAAAGAACATTGTCGAAGCGATGGATAAAACGCGTTTTGACGTGGTGCTGCTGGGCATTGATAAGCAGGGTGAATGGCATATCAACGACGCCAGTAGTTATCTGCTGAATGCGCAGGATCCAGCCCGGATCGCTCTGCGCCCTTCCGACATCACGCTGGCTCAGATCCCCGGTAAAGCCTCAGAGCAGTTGATCAACGCCGGAACCGGACAGCCGCTGCCTTCCATCGACGTTATTTTCCCGATTGTTCACGGTACGCTCGGTGAAGATGGTTCTCTGCAAGGGATGCTGCGGATGGCAAATTTGCCGTTTGTCGGCTCCGATGTACTGAGTTCCGCAGCCTGTATGGATAAAGACGTCACTAAGCGCCTGCTGCGCGATGCCGGGCTGGCGATTGCGCCCTTCGTGACGCTGACCCGCTCCAACCGTAATACATTCAGTTTTGCCGACATGAAAGAAAAACTGGGCCTGCCGCTGTTTGTGAAACCGGCAAACCAGGGTTCATCCGTTGGCGTCAGCAAAGTGAAAAGCGAAGAGGAGTATCAGCAGGCCGTCGCGCTGGCATTCGAATTCGACAGCAAAGTGGTGGTTGAAACCGGTATTAACGGGCGCGAAATTGAATGTGCGGTACTCGGCAATGACGAACCACAGGCCAGCACCTGTGGTGAAATTGTGCTGAACAGCGAGTTCTATGCCTACGATACCAAATACATTGATGATGTTGGGGCGAAAGTGGTGGTGCCTGCGGCTATCACCCCTGCGGTGAACGAGAAAATTCGCCAGACGGCGATTGATGCCTATCAGGCACTGGGCTGTAGCGGCATGGCGCGTGTGGACGTGTTCCTGACGGCGGAAAATGAAGTCATCATTAATGAAATCAACACGCTGCCTGGCTTCACCAACATCAGCATGTATCCAAAGCTTTGGCAGGCGAGCGGCCTGGATTACACCAGCCTGATTACTCGCCTGATTGAACTGGCGCTGGAGCGTCATCAGGCCAATGCGGCGCTGAAAACCACCATGAACGGATAGTTTTCATTCTGCCGGGCGGCATTGACGCTGCCCGGTTTATGCTTCGGTTTGCTCTTCTTCTTGCGCAGGACGACGGCGAATAATAAACCCCGCCAGCCAGAAACTGATAACCCAGGTCACCATCCCAACGGCATAAGTTTGCCAACCCTTCGCTTCAAAGCCCAACAGCCCGACCACACCGTTGAGTATAAAAATCAGGCCAATGGCAAACGCATAGTAGTGCCAGTCGCGGCGGATTTTATCAGGCAGTTTCATAACGACTCCGCAAAAGAAAAAAGCATACTCGCACATTCCCACGCTGCCGTCTGCGCGGTACTTAGCAAATATTTAACACCCTTTCAGTTTCACTTAGGGCAACACCATTGTGACTCAGCCTGAAAAATACAAAAATAAGCCCCTTCCCCAACGGAAATTACCACGAATCTGATATTGACAATCGACTTCTACTGTCACACTTACCGGAACCCACCTGGCATCTGCCAGCAGAATAAACGCCTGGATCCCTCAGTGCGAAAGAAGTATCAGGAGGTCGTTATGACTGAGTTCACCTTACCCAGAGCCATCATTGCCGGGAAAAAAAAGGAATCCTCCACACCAGGTAATATCGCGTACGCGCTGTTCGTCCTGTTCTGTTTCTGGGCGGGCGCTCAGCTGCTAAACATGCTGGTACATGCCCCTGGCGTGTTCGAACATCTGATGCAAATTCAGGACAGCGGTCGCCCTCACATCGAAATGGGGTTTGCCGTTGGAACGTTGTTTGGACTGGTTCCTTTCCTGGCAGGCAGCGCCATCCTTGGCGTAGTCGCCCTTATCATGCGCTGGCGTCGTTATTTCTGACCCAACGCCATGCAGCTGGCCCGACGATCATCGACGCGTTTTGCAAACCATGCGGTTGTCAGATTACGCGTGATCTTCGGGCTCTCCAGTTGGATCCCCGGTAGTATTTCACGCGCTAACGCCTTTCCGGTTTTCGCTTCCGCGAGTTTATACACGCCGCGGTACAACGCCGTTTCTTCGAAATCCTGGCTGTCGCCTTTTTGCAATTGCTGATGAATTTCGCTATTGCTCATCGACAGTTTCGATGCCAGCTTCTGCACCGCAAGTTCTGTTTTCCCCGCCTCATCGCTGTCATACCGGATCAAGTCGCCGTCCAGCGCCAGCTTCACGCCGCTGGCTTTACTGACCGCATTCTGGAATGCGGCGTTGCGGCTCGCGTACCAGCCAGCATTGAAATCAGCAAAACGGTAGAGCGGCGCGGAATAGCTGGCCGGATAATTCAGCAAATGATAGGTGCCAAACCACAGGCCGCCGCGCAGCGAGAAGACTTCCTGACGCACCGTACCGTCCATTTTCCACGGATATCCGCTGTCGTGCGCTTCAGCGAAAGCGATGCTGACCTGCATCGGGCCGCCGGTATGCACCGGATTGAGCGAGCCAAACAGCGTTTGTCCCATCGGCACCATGCCAATAAAATCATCAAATATGGCGCTGAGTTGCTTTTCGGTTTTCACCGTATCCAGCCGCTCGCTGTAGGTTTTCCCATTCGGTGAAGTGATTTTTAGCGCGGTGTGCACTAAAAAAAGCGGGACGTGTACGTTCTGCGCCCGGCGGTCGATTTCCTGCCAGGCGATTTTGCTCAACCCCGGCACGGCGGGATCAGCCTGATAGTTTGACTCTTGCTGCGCGACCGCCAGCACCGAACAGACATTTTCCTCCGTCGGCGCCAGCTTTTGGCTTTCAAAGGCTTTGGCGATACTTTGCGCCCACGCCTCACGGTCTTTCACGCTGGCGGGCATTTTCTGCCGAACTACGGCGGCGACATCCACCGGCTTTTCGCCTTCTTTCAGCATCGGTTTCTGGCTGGTACAGCCCGCCAGAATGATGCCAGCGAGCAGTCCCAGTGAGGGTGAAATCTTGCGTTTTGCGGCAACCGCCATCGTGCATCCCTGTGTTAGCTAAATGATTGAGTCACTTCCTGCTCTGGCATGTTATCCAGTTCACGCTCGAAGCTACGCAGACGTTTGTAGATTGACATCAGTTCCACCAGCGTTGTCCAGGAGCTGATCAGATACTGGAACGAACCGCGAACCTGACCGAAAACGTTGGTAATTTGCGTCATCAGGCCCAGCGTAATCGTCCCGGTAACAATCGACGGGAACAGTAAAAACAGGCCGAAAACGTTGTCTACCTGTAGGTAAAGAATTCGCGCGATATTAAAGTACATATAATGGAAATAGAGGCGGAAATAGTTTTGACGCACGGCGCTAAACAGTTCACGAACCGTCGGCGGCGTAGCGCGAGACGCATCATCTTCACCATATACCAGTTCTTTACGGTAGGCCGCTTCAACGCGCTGGTTTTTAAAATTCAGCCCCGGAAGTTTAATACCGACCACGGCGAGCAGACCCGTCCCCATCAACGACCAGAGAATGGCCGCAATCACCAGACCGTACGGCAAATGGCCAACGATTGGCAATTCCGGCACGTGTGCCGACAACGTCACCAGCACGGGCAAGAAGGCAATCAGGGTCATAATGGCGTTGATAAAGCTGACGCCCATGTCTTCCAGAGTCGAGGCAAAACGCATGGTGTCTTCCTGCACACGCTGTGCAGCACCCTCGATGTGGCGCAGTCGCTGCCAGTTGTCCATGTAGTATTCGTTCATCGCTGAACGCCAGCGGAAGACGTAGTGGCTAACGAAGAAGTTATTCATCACCCCAATGACCACGGCGATCAGCGCAATCCCCAGGAACACCCCGACTTCATGGTAAAACTGACCGATGCTCACTTTGTGCGGAGCGGAGAGCGCGGTCTGAATGAGATCGTAGAACGGTGCGTACCAAGCGTTGACCGCCACGCCCACTTCAACCAGGAACCAGGTCACAAAGATGATCAGAGAGGTGCCGAGAATCGACCAGTACTGCCAGCGGTGCGGGCTGTAAAGACACCAGAACAGCGCAAAGGCCAGCACACAGACCAGGTAGTAGGCATAGAACACGAGGTAGTCGAGGGACCAAAAACGTGCCGCGCTGATCGGGATCTCACCGGAAGCGCCAACCATATGTAGCAACCATTTACCCCCATCAACCTGCCAGAATATGACGGCGATGAGTGCCCAAATTGCCGCCGAGAGAAAAAAGGGTCCCGGCTTAGGGAAAAAAGACTTAAACATACATGCTCTCCTGCTAACTTCTTATCGTTTTAAGGTTGCTGTGTTCTACGAAAAATCGCCGCGGCCATCACCGCAACAAAAGGTGAAGCTGGGTTGACCGTGAATGAGACCGACGAGAAAAGGCTTAGTTCGTATGCCATTGCTTAACAATTGTTTCGACGGGTTTCACGCTGACCGGGTTGCCAGGGACTGTGAGCGTGCGCCAAACGTCGTTGTAGTGTGCGATGAGCGTTGCGGCTTCTGCTGCCGGACGGTTAGCGGTGGTGTGCGCATCTTCGGCGACGGTGATTTGATAGCCTTTGCTGGCACCCACTTTCAGCGTCGTGTCCACACAGTAATCCGTCGCGCAGCCGCACATCACAAAAGCGGAAATATCGTTTTCTGCCAGCACACGTTCCAGCTCCGTTTTATAAAACGCATCACAGGCAGTTTTGGTGACGTAGAGCGCGCCACTCGGCTGCTCGAGCTCTGACAGTAATGCAAAGCCATCACTCCCCTCTTCCAGGCCACCTTCTTCGATGTGCTGGATAAAGATCACGCGGTCAGCGGCGCGAATCAGCCGGTTCACCTGCGAGACGCATGCCTGCTGCTCACGACGCGGCGTTTCGAAGACACCTTTTTGCATATCAACCACCATGACAACGTGTTTATCCGACATCATTTGCTCCGTAACAGGTTGTGAACATTGAGACTATCATACGCGTGAGTTCACAAAAGCGCGTAAAGGCGTGCATAAAAACCGCCATATTTACCCGTCGTTACGTTTTTCTTGCGCTAATCCAGCGTAAAGGCGCTTTGCAAGTGGCCGTTTAATAGTATAAATACGCATTATCTTTCCATTTCAATTCATGGATGCTTTCCTTGAAACGTAGTCTGCTATTTCTTGCGGCGTTGTGTGCTGCTTCGCTGCCTGTCGCTCAGGCCGCACAAACATCTCCGGATCCGGTATTTGCCTCAGATATTGTCGACAGATACGCCAATCATATCTATTACGGCAGTGGTGCGACGGGCATGGCACTGGTGGTTATTGACGGCAACCAGCGCGTGTTCCGCAGCTTTGGAGAGACGCGTCCTGGAAGCAACGTCCATCCACAGCTGGATTCTGTGATCCGCATTGCCTCATTGAGCAAACTGATGACCAGTGAAATGCTGGTGAAACTGCTCGATCAGGGCGTGGTGAAACTCAATGATCCACTGAGTAAATATGCTCCGCCGGGTGCCAGCGTACCGACGTATCAGGGACAACCCATTACGCTGGTGAATCTGGCGACCCATACCAGTAGCCTGCCGCGCGAGCAGCCAGGCGGTGCGGCGCATCGCCCGGTGTTTGTCTGGCCAACGCATAATCAGCGCTGGAACTGGCTCAGCACCGCGTCATTGAAAACGGCGCCGGGAACTCAGGCGGCATACTCAAATCTGGCATTTGACCTTCTGGCCGATGCATTGAGTACGGCCGCAGGTAAACCGTATTCGCAGCTTTTTGAAGAGCAAATCACTCGCCCATTAGGCATGAAAGACACCACGTTTACTCCGTCGCCGGATCAGTGTCAGCGTCTGATGGTGGCAGAAAAAGGGGCAAGTCCCTGTGATAACACCCTGGCAGCCATTGGCAGCGGTGGCGTGTATTCCACGCCGGGTGACATGATGCGTTGGATGCAGCAGTTCTTATCGTCTGATTTTTACACCCGTAATCAGCAGGCCGATCGGATGCAAACGCTTATCTATCAACGCAATCAGCTGACACGCGTTATCGGTATGGATGTACCAGGCAAAGCCTCTGCTCTGGGGATGGGCTGGGTCTATATGGCCCCTAAAAACGGTCGCCCCGGTATCATTCAAAAAACGGGCGGCGGCGGTGGCTTCATTACCTATATGGCAATGATCCCGCAGCATAACGTCGGAGCATTTGTGGTCGTTACGCGATCGCCGTTAACTCGCTTTGTGAATATGAGTGATGGCATTAACGATCTGGTCGCAGAGTTGAGCGGCAATAAGCCGCTGGTGGTGCCCGCTTCCTGACCGTCAATACTCAAGGGGCAGACGGTTTACTGAAACCAGTTTGCCCTTATTCATTTCGATATATTTTCCCGCGCGTAGCGCAGCCAACACTTCTGCAATGACTGAACGGGAAATATGCGTTCGTTGCTGAATGTGGTTCATCACCCCCACCCTTTCACGCAATGACTCATCCCAGGCAGACATCGCCTGTAATGTCGCCCGAATTTGGCTGTAGGAATTTTTGCCAATCAGCTCACCATCACGTATCTGCTGCACTTTAAAAAGCCAACTGACCCAGTGAAAAGCATCCTGCCAGAGTTGATGTTGATTCAGTAACGCCCTGCATTGTTCGCACTTGAGTTGATAAACCTCGCATTGCGTCAGCGCTGTCAGCTGATAGGGCTCACCAATGGCATGAAACACCCCGGCTAAACCGATTATCATGGGTGAAGGACTGATAGCGATCAAAATTTCTGGGTGGGTGCGCTCAATTTTAAAGGTTCCCTGTCGTACAACGGTGACAAGAGACGCCTCCGTATGCAGGTTTAACGTTTGTTGCGGGTAAAGCGTTAATGTCGAGGCTACAGGGAAAAAGTACTGATCCAGTACGGCAAATGCGGATAAAGGTTTTACAGCCAACATGCTAACGTCACATCCTGTGTCAATTTCATGTTAATGATAAAAATAAAGCAGGGAACATTGTTCCCTGCTTTGATTTATTACCAGGTGTATTTCACACCGACGTTTGCTGCCCAATTCTGATCAACGTCGCCGCCGCCCAGATAGTTAGCATCGGTATACGCACTGAACTTCTTGGTAAAGTTGAATTGTGCACCCGCACCAACACGTACCGCAGAACCTTCAACGCCGTTATCGATGTTATCGCCGTTCACGTTGGCATCATTATCTGAGTCATCGTAAACATAGGCCAGTTTGAAGTAAGGCGTCAGAGCCTGATCGTCGCTGTAGCTGAAGGTGTAACCGGTATCGATACCCAGCTCGTAACGTAAGCTGTCATAGGACTGACCGTCCATGCGCATATCATTACTCAGGCGATAATCATCTCCTGACTGGAACAGACCTGAAATCGCGCCGTATGGCGTCACATAACCCGCGGTATCATATTTCCAGTCATAACCCAGTTTCAGACCGAAGCCCCATGCGTCATTGGTAGAGTCGCCATCAACGTACTGACCGTCGCTCATGTTCGCACTGAGGTCATTGCTGAAGCGGCTGTAGCTCATGTTCGCATCGAAGAACACGTCATTTGACCAGCGAGCGGCAGAGTAGATATAAGCAGACTGGCTATCCTGATCAACTTGACCAGAGTTGTCGCTCATATCGCCTTTCGCGAAGCTCGCTGCTGCACCCACGGTCCAGTCAGCATAGTTACCGTCGATCTTGGTATCCAGACCCACCATGATGCCATTAACGTCCTGATCGTAACTGATCTCGCCGTTATCACCATCAAAGTTACCGCCGAAGTAGCTCACCCAAACGCCACCGTCATCAACCAAACCATGACGCGCGCTGCTCAGTCGAGTTTCGAGGGTATCCTGTTGCAGGTTCCAGATGTTGGTATTTGCAGAAGGAATGCTCAGTGCCATGTTGGCGTAGTCAGTCAGCTCACGCTGTTCGAGAACAACGGTATCGCCAGTCTGTTTAGCTTCATAGGTGTAAGCACCCAAATCAGCTTTATTCGCCGCGGTAAAGGTTGCTGAGGTTGCTTCGTTGTCGTCATAAACACGAACCAGCTCATTACCTTCATAGTCTTTCTCAGAACCCGCGCCGGTCGCATTGTCGATACGGACTTTGTAGTTACCAGCAACGTCACCGTTCACAGACAGGTGGCCATCGGAGTTCATTGCGACAACGCCGTAGCCGTAGTTGGTCTGATTGCGATCGTTAGTGTGACCGTTAATCATGTCACCGTTCAGCACGTAGTCACGGCTGTCGAGATTGAAAGTACCGCCGTTAGTCAGTTGCAGATCGGAAGTATTCAGCTGACCCAGACCCAAATTGAACTGTGAATTGCCATCAACATTAACGCTGTTTGCGTACAGTTCAGCGGTTTCTTCCGTCAGGCTCAGGGTGCTGTAGCTGTTGAGGTTAACGCTGTCAGTATCAACTTCACCGCCATCGCCAATCTGCATATCAGACGCATTGTTCAGCGTGATGCTGTCCGAAATCAGCTGAGAACTTTCAACGTTGACCTGAGAACCGTTATTTACGGTCAGGGTATCGATCAGAGATGCTTTACGGGTATCCCATTCTGAACCGTGATCCAGGGTGACATTAAACAGGCCGCTCTGATAAATCTGGTTGCCGACAACGTGGCCCGCTTCATCAAATTCAGAATCCCCGTTTTCAACACCAAAGGTAGAGTTAGGCCAAAGGCTGTTCGTCGTGATGTCATACAGCGTTGAAGTAGCCTCAGTGCCTGCAACCTGAGAGTCATAAACACCGTCACCATCAGTATCGACCTGGTGGACGGACATTGCCGCACCGACCCATTTGCTGCCGTTATCCAGAGTCAGATCCAGACGATCAGTGCCATCCCAACCGTTGGTATCGTTTTTAGTATCAGTATCGCGATAAGAATCAGCGCCGCCCGGGAAGAAGTTCTCATCAAAATTGCTGGAGAATACAACATCACCGGTCAGGGTAGAGTTGTTGAACGTGGCGGTGGTCTGCATGGCGTTATCCGCCGCAGGGTTCGCAATGACTGCCAGCGCGACGTCATTCGCGGTCATTTCATTTGCGTAATCGCTGGCATTATCAGAACGGCCAAACCAGCCTTCAGTGCCTTCGTCGCTCAAGGAGCCCGAGGTCACGACGGAGTCTTTAACAACGATAGTGTTGTTAAACACTTCACCACTGTTTACACCGGTACTGACGGTATTATTGTCTACATCTTGCCATTCGTAACCTTGCGCCAGAGTAATACCTGCCACATGAGAGTTATTCTGAATGGTCAGGTCAACTTCTTGATCAAGGGTAATGGCCGTGCCCAGATTAAACACGTTAACAACGTGGGAATCCGGAGTGCCATCAGTATAGGTACCGTTATAAGTGTAGTGCTCGTAATTATCATCAATCGTCGAGTTATCGACATTCAATGCCAGACGATCGTAGACATATCCCGTCGTTGTACGATTATCACAGGTTGTCGTCATACATTCGGAAGTAATCATCCCGTGAATAGTACTATTTTTAATATTCAGGGTGTTTTGATTACTGTTTGAAGAAAGGCCGTCGTCCAGGTAGTACGTTGAAATAACACCGTTAACGGTAGCGTTATTAATGACAGGATAAATATCTCCACCATAAACGCTATTGGCATCGTAATTATTCCAGCCCACATAGCCTTCATAGTAGACGCCATCGGCATTGGTCGTGTCGTGATGGTGAACAAAAGTTTCGTAGGTTGTGTTAGAAATATCGGTGCCAGCATTTGCCTGAGAAGCAATCGCTAATGCGCAGGCTACGGCTAATTGTGATACGACGAGTTTATTTTTCCACGTGTGCATTCGTCATCCCTCCCAGGGACGTAATAACGTTGGTCCATCAGTAAATATTAAATTTGCGGGGGAATTATGCTTTCCACCCAAAGGAGAGTTCAATTAATCTCTGCGAAAAGTTTGAATGTGGACATTATGCTTTTTTAAAACAGAGAAACACAGGAAGTGATATTCGTCACATCATTCGAAAAAAGATATACCGCCAGTGAATACCTACCGTCATTTCATAGACAATACTTTATTAGTTACTTTATTAAACCATTGCAATTCACCTAAACCAAATATAATTAAAATTATAAATAGCCGAATGTGCTAAATACATAACCACCACTTTAGTGAAACACGCCATCCATAAATCAGGTAAACTTCTCAGAATGTTCCATTAACATCAGGCCTATCATGACAGATTTGATCACTCGCCCTCGCCGCCTGCGCAAATCCGCTGCGCTTCGCGCCATGTTTGAAGAGACATCACTGACCCTTAACGATCTGGTGCTGCCTATCTTTGTTGAAGAAGAAATTGACGATTATAAGGCCATCGAAGCGATGCCTGGCGTCATGCGTATTCCGGAAAAGCACCTTGCCCGCGAGATTGAACGCATTGCCAACGCCGGTATCCGCTCCGTGATGACCTTTGGTATCTCTCACCACACCGATGCGACCGGCAGCGATGCGTGGAAAGAAGATGGCCTGGTGGCGCGCATGTCACGCATTTGCAAACAGACCGTGCCAGAAATGATTGTGATGTCGGACACCTGTTTCTGTGAATACACCTCTCACGGCCACTGCGGCGTGTTGTGCGATCACGGTGTCGATAATGACCAAACCCTGGCAAATCTCGGTAAGCAAGCCGTGGTTGCGGCGGCGGCGGGTGCTGATTTCATTGCGCCGTCAGCGGCAATGGACGGTCAGGTTCAGGCCATTCGTCAGGCGCTGGACGCCGCCGGATTCACCGATACCCCGATCATGTCTTATTCCACTAAGTTTGCCTCGTCGTTCTACGGCCCGTTCCGTGAAGCCGCCGGAACCGCGCTGAAAGGCGACCGCAAAACCTATCAGATGAACCCGCTGAACCGCCGCGAAGCGATTCGCGAATCGCTGCTCGATGAAGCCCAGGGCGCAGATTGCCTGATGGTGAAACCTGCCGGTGCCTACCTGGATATTATCCGTGATATCCGTGAACGCACAGAGCTGCCCATTGGCGCATACCAGGTCAGCGGCGAATACGCGATGATCAAGTTTGCCGCTCAGGCAGGTGCTATTGATGAAGAAAAAGTGGTCCTGGAAAGCCTTGGCGCCATCAAGCGTGCAGGCGCAGACCTTATCTTCAGCTATTTCGCACTCGATTTAGCCGAGAAAAAAATCCTGCGTTAACGTGAAAAGGGGAGCATTACGCTCCCCTTTTCTTTCGCCGGGCATTTAGGGTTGGCCAGGCCGTCTCTCATCCGCCCGATAAAACGGCTTATCACCCAGAATGGTCGCGCGGTGCATGATGCGTCGCTGCGGCAAATAGTCAGCGTTGGCGTAATGCTGCGTCACCCGATTATCCCAGAGCGCCACATCCCCCTCTTGCCAGCGCCAGCGCACCTGAAACTCAGGCTTGGTCACGTGAGCAAACAAAAAGCCCAGCAGCGCTTCACTTTCTTTCTCGCTGACATCCACAATGCGCGTGGTGAAACCTTCATTCACGAACAGCGCCTGCTTGCCGGTCACCGGATGCGTGCGCACTACCGGATGCAGTAACGGCGGATTTTTTGCCACTGCGCTCAACCAGCGCTGATGATCGGCTTCGGTTTTAAGATGCTTCCACTCCGGGAAGGATTTACGGAAGTCATGCTCCGCCTGTAAACCATTCAGCAGCGTTTTAAAGGGCGTCGACAACGCCTCGTAAGCCGCAATTCCGCTGGTCCACAGAGTATCACCGCCGGTTTCCGGCAATTGTTTCGCCGCCAGAATGGCCCCAGCGGGCGGCGTCTCGATAAAGGTCACGTCGGTGTGCCAGTTATCGTTATCCGGTGGATTATCGTTATGTGTATCGAGAACAATAATCTCCTCCACGCCCTCGGCATGCGGATACACCGGGTGGATGTGCAGATCGCCAAAACGGTGCGCCAGGCTGCGCTGCTGCTGCGGCGTGACTGGCTGCTCGCGCAGGAAAATCACCTGATGACGCAGTAACGCATGATACAGCTGCTCAAACTGGTTATCGCTCAGCGGACGGGTCAAATCCAGCCCCGAAACCTGCGCGCCAATGTACGGCCCCAACGGGCGAATGCTCAGACGTTCACTCATGCCATTTCTCCATGCCACGGCGTCAGGCGGCGTTGTAGCGCGCGCAGACCCAGCTCTAAAACGAAAGCGATAACGGCAATCACCGCGATCCCGGCCAGCACCACATCGGTGGCCAGAAACTCCCCGGCGGACTGCACCATAAACCCTAAACCTCGCGTGGCGGCGATGAGTTCAGCCGCCACCAGCGTCGACCAGCCCACGCCAAGCCCAATGCGCAGCCCGGTCAGGATCTCCGGCAGCGCGCCGGGCAAAATCACGAACCACAAAATCTGCGCCCGACTGGCACCCAGCGACTGCGCTGCTCTCAGCCGCACCTGCTGCGCACTTTTCACGCCAGCCATCGCCGACATCGCCACCGGGGCGAAAATCGCCAGATAAATAAGCAGAATCTTTGATGTCTCGCCGATGCCAAACCAGATAACCATCAGCGGCAAATAGGCCAGCGGTGGGATCGGGCGATACAGCTCAATCAACGGGTCGAGGATACCGCGCACCGTTGGGCTCAGGCCCATCGCGATGCCGACCGGAATGCCGATAATCGCCGCCGCCAGCAGCGCAATCAGAATTCGCGTCAGGCTCGCCGCCAGATGCTGCCACAGCGTGGCATCCATAAAGCCCTGCGGCCCGGCGACAGAAATCAGTTTTTGCAGTACCTGCCCCGGCGCTGGCAGAAACAGCGGGGCGATCAGCTGTAACGCCGTGACTGCCCACCACAGCGCCAGTAAAATCGCCAACGTCGACAGGCTCAACGTCAGCTGACGTGACAATGGCCAGCGCCAGTTCAGCGCCAGGCGGCGCGGTTTATCGTTCGCCACAACACTCATGAGAATGCCTCCCGATGTTCAAATACTCGGCCCAGCACGTATTCGCGCCGTTCGATAAATTCCGGGCTGGATTTAATGCTGCGGCAGGTTTCCCCGGCGACAAACCGGCGAGCGAAATCGAGCGACAGTCGCTCTGTCACCCTGCCCGGCCCGGCTGACAGCAGTACCAGATCCGTCGCCATAAACACCGCTTCTTCAATGTCATGGGTAATCAGCAGCACCTGTTTGCCGGTTTCATGCCACAGGCGCAGCAGCAAGGTCTGCATCTGTTCGCGGGTAAACGCATCCAGTGCCCCGAATGGCTCATCGAGCAGCAGCAACTGCGGGTCTGCCGCCAGCGCTCGGGCAATCCCCACTCGCTGACGCTGACCGCCGGAAAGCTGCCAGATAAACCGTTTTTCTGCGCCTTCCAGCCCGACTTTTTTCAACAACTGGCGGGCAACGTCATGCCGGTCTGGTTTGGACATTCCTGTCAGCTGCAGGCCGAAGGCCACGTTATCCTGCACGTTTCGCCACGGCAGCAAGCCTTCGTTCTGGAACACCACGCCACGCTCAGCCCCCGGTCCGCTGACCGGCACGCCGTTCAGGGTGATGCTGCCCGACTGATACGGCAGGAAACCGGCCACCAGATTCAGCAGCGTGGTCTTGCCACTGCCCGACGGGCCGAGCACCACCAGCAGTTCACCGCGATCGACGCTCAGAGAAATGTCATCGAGTACCGGTTTTCCGCCGTAGTTCGCACTGAGATGGGAGAGTTGCAGCATGGTGACCTCCGTTATTTCACAAATTTATCGGTCACGTACTGGCTGTAATCCGCGGCAACGGCAGGCACTTTGCCCTGCGCTTTCAGGAACTGGGCGGTGTCGACAATCGCTTTGTTAACCGGGCCGTTAAGCTGCTGCGCCTGCTGGGGAGAGGTCAGATAGGTATTGCCTTTCACCAGTCCCGGTACGTCCGCTTCCGGTACGCCGCTCAACTTCGCCAGCTTATTGAGATTGTCCGGCTGTTTGAGCCAGCCTTCAGGGTTATCGATATATTGCTTCTGGGCCGCAATGGCACTGCGGGCAAAGGCTTTCACCACCTCAGGATGCTGCTCGGCGAAATCCTTACGCACCACCCACACATCCAGCGTTGGCGAGCCCCACTGGCCCACTTGTGAAGAATCCGTCAGCACCGTGCCATCTTTTTCCAGCGCGTTTACCGCAGGCGCCCAAACATAGGCCCCGTCAATATCCCCGCGCTGCCAGGCGGCGACAATCGCCGGTGGCTGCAGGTTCACAATCTGTACCTGATTCGGTTTGATGCCCCAGTGTTTCAGCGCAGCCAGCAGGCTGTAGTGAGTGGTTGAGATAAACGGTACGGCGATGCGTTTGCCGATCAGATCTTGCGGTTTGCTGATACCTTTTTTCACCACCAGCGCTTCAGAACTGCCGAGCTGCGAGGCGAGAAGGAATACTTCAATCGGCACCTGCTGGCTGGCGGCGACGGCCAACGGGCTGGAGCCGATATTGCCAATCTGTACATCGCCGGAGGCCAGGGCGCGAACGACACTCGCCCCGCTGTCGAACTTCCGCCAGTCGACGGTCGCCCCGCTCTCTTTTGCAAAGGTGTTGTCCGCTTGGGCAACTTTGGCCGGTTCAGCGGATGTCTGATACGCGACGGTGACATTTACCGCCTGCGCCTGAAAAGTGAGGAAGGCCAATGCGGCCAATAATGAAAGATGCGATGCGCGTGCCATGATGTCTGCTCCCCTTGTTGTCATGGGTGCAGTATTTCCGGCAGCAGGGAATTGATAAAGGAATTAAAAATTCTGGCTAATGCCAATCTGTTTTTAGAAAAAAAGTGGCAAAGCTTAGTCGTAAAACGTCGCGTTCATCGCACCAGTGTCAGTTTCCCGCGACGGCGTGAAAGCTGCGGATACGGCGTGGATATCAGAAAAAGAAACGGTCGCCAGGCCATGATGTTCTCCTGCGGGGCTTTCTTGAAGCATGCCCGCAAAAGGCCCACGCCGCCGTCAGCAAAAAGCCTGATCCGCTTAGGCAAAATCATCCTTTCAGCTCAGTGAAGCAGACAAAAACCTTACTGCCTTCTGTCATCGTGCAGATTGCTCAATATAGCCGTAGCACGCTGTACTTCTCTACTCCCCTTCCTCAACGCCCACTCAGTGAAAGGGGTTTTATTTCCTTCGATAATTTAAATTTGAATAAAATCCCTTTTGCAATTGTTTAAATTTATTTTTAAACGCCCGGGAGTTTGTGCAATTTATTGAATCATGGTTTTCTGTACGCTGAAGGATATTATTGCCTTTTTTAAATCGCGTATCGGCCATTTTTCTTCCTGGAGTTTTTAATCATGACCCTGGACTATGTTGCATTAGCAATACTGACTGCGGTAATTATAATATTATTTTACGGAATCATTGTTATTCATGATATTCCGTATGAAATCGCTAAAGAACGTAACCATCCTCATCAGGATGCCATTCACTATGCGGGCTGGGTCAGTTTATTTACCCTACACGTACTGTGGCCATTCCTGTGGATCTGGGCCACGCTGTGGCGTGAAGACCGGGGCTGGGGCATGAACAGCAACAGTGAAGATCAGCAAAACCTGCATGCTCAGATGAATCATATGCTTATTCAAATAGATCAGCTTAAAAATCAGGTAAATGAATTAAAGCAAACTTCCGCTCCGGCCAAATCTGAGGAGAAAAAATAATAATGGAAACGTTATTGCTGCTTACCTACGCTGCGCTGTGCGTTATTATATTTAAGGTTTTCCACATTCCTTTAAATAAATGGACGGTGCCAACGGCTGTTCTCGGCGGCGTGATTTTTATTACCATCATCATTCTATTGATGAACTACAACTTCCCCTTCAGCGATATGGGCAAACAGGCGTACCGCACGGTACCGATTGTCTCTCAGGTTCGCGGTAGGGTAATTGACGTCCCAGTCAAACCGAACACGCTGTTGAAAGAAGGTGATGTACTCTTTCGCATCGACCCCACTATTTTTCAGGCCAAAGTGGATGACCTGCGCGCGCAAGTGAAAGAGGCCAGCCAGAATGCATTGTCTCTGGATTCCGGACTAGACCAGGCGCAGGCCGATCTCAACAAAGCCATCGCCGACCGCGATAAAGCCCAGCGCGAATATTCCCGCTACAGCGAAGGCCACGCAAAGGGGGCGTTTTCCGATCAGATGGTCGACACCCGTCGCCAGACATATAAAGCCACCGAGGCCGCTGTTGTTGCTGCCAAGGCGCAGGTTGAACAGGCTAAAAACAATCTCAACTCCGTGATTCATGGGCAGAACACCAAAGTCGCGTCGCTGTTAGCCCAACTCAAGAAAGCAGAATTCAAACTGGAAAATACCGTGGTGCGCGCGCCTTCTGCGGGCTACGTCAGTACCGTGGGTCTGCGTACCGGCACGATGTCTACCGCACTCGGCCTGGCACCGGTCATGACCTTTATTCCGCTTGAAGCCGATTTAAAAGACACTTATGTAGCGGCCTTCCGCCAGAACGCAGCTCAACGACTGCAGGCCGGCTACAAAGCTGAGCTGCTGTTCCCGTCGATTCCGGGCACGGTGTTTAGCGGGGAAGTGGTTGAAGTGTTACCGGCGATTGGCGAAAGCCAGTTCCAGGGACAGGGCAAGCTGCTGACTACGGCGGATGTCACTAATCAGGGACGCGTACTGGTGAAAGTAAAAGCCACCGATCCACGACTGAAAGACTACCATCTGCCGCAGGGTGCTCAAGTTGAAATCGCGGTTTACTCAAACCATTTCAAAGACTTCGGGTTGATTCGTAAGATTTTGATTCGTATGTCGAGTTGGGAAAGTTTCGTCTATCTCGACCACTAAATGCTATCCCCTCCCGCCCGGGAGGGGATTTTTAGCCGCGATCGGGCAGCCCACAAATTTTGTCACGGCCGGTTTTTTTCGCTTCGTAAAGCGCCGCATCAGCTTCCGCTATCACCTCGCCTAACTCTCGCTGCCAACCTGAGGCCACGCCAAAACTAACCGTTATTGAGAAGGGTTCCCCTTTCGGGCCTTGAAAGCGCAGTTGACGAATTTCATTCTGAATACGCGTCGTGTAACCCGTCACATCTTCATGGCCAGGCGTGCGGAACACCACTGCAAATTCCTCCCCACCCAGACGCCCAATAACATCCCCCAGACGGCCAAATTTCATCAGTGTTGTCGCCAGAGCCACCAGCACTTTGTCGCCGGTTGGGTGCCCCCACGTGTCATTAATCAACTTGAAGTGATCGACATCCAGCATGATGAGCCACGCCGGTTGCTCACGCGTGGCCTGAGCCAGAAGATTCCCCGCCAACTCGTCGAACGCCCGACGGTTAAACAGGTGTGTCAGCGGGTCTTCCTGCGACTGGCGCTGTAAGCGCTTGCTCAGGATGGTCTGTTCGCGTAGCTGGTCGCCCAGTGTGCCAAGGGAGGAAAACAGCTCTTGTACCTCCTCGGCGGTGCTCTCGCCCATCAGCGTGTCTTGATGTTTCCCGGCAATGATCCCGGTGGCTATCTGGTTGAGGCGCAAAATGGGCCGTAGCACGCGAGAGCGGATATACAAAATTAGCCCCGCCGTCAGCGCGCAGAGCATAACCAGGATAATGACAATCAAGAGCAGGCGTAAAAGCGCCTGATTTTCGGCATTCAAGTAATGCTTATTCACCCCGGTCAGATAGGTGTTCAGCAACTCATCAAACGCAATCAGGCTCTGGTGATAGCGCACCGCGAAACTTTCGGCATCCACACCGTAAGGCTGGCCATTCACGCTGTTAGCCCGGATTGTATTGAGCATGGCAATACCCTGCGTTTCAAACTGCTGACGCATAGTATCCAGTCGCTGTGAAAAACCGGGCAGATAGTTTGCTTCTTCGCCCTTGGTGCGCAAAAGCCACCACAGCAAGTCGATTCGCTCCATGCCGCGGCTGAGCGCGACCATATTCTCTAATGGAACAGGCGTTTGGGTGGCGAGCGGGATAAGCACCTGCGAGCCTAAGCGGCCAGTCACATCGCGCAGCTCACCCAGTGCCTGCGCCCGCAAAATAGGCCCTAACGCATTGGGTTCAAGCAGCAGAAACGAAGAGGTATGTTGGAACAGCGCGGTATGATAAAAATCCGTGGCTTCGACCATCGCGCCGATTGCACGTTGCGCTTCCTTCGGGTCGCTCAGGAGTTGATTTCGGTAAGTATCGACGCGCACACGGGAATGTTTGAGCTGTTCGACGGTCGCCTTCATCAGCGACGGGGAAAGAAGATTTTTAGGGATCCGCGCCAGATTGCGATCGGTTACCCGACGACTGTCATCAAGGGATTTCCAGGCCTGCGCTTTTCGCGCCATCGGGCTGAGCACCAGTTCATTAGCATAAGCACGCTCGCTCGCCAAATCGTTGGATACCTGCAAAACATGGTAGAAATCATCGAACTGAATAAGGTCATTACGGGCGCTGTGCCATGCGTTCCAGGAAACGGAAAGCAGCCACCAGGACAAGATTGACGTGAGGACGATGCTGGCAATGGCCGAGCCCCACAGATAACGCAAAACGTTGGAAGGCGATGTGGCTTTTTTAAGCTTTATCATTACGCAATCAGGCCATAAAAGTCAGTAAAGAGCAGCGAATTACGCTTAGTCTATCGCAGCTTAGGGGGATCCGGACAGTTTCGTGCGCGATTTTTCGGCGATTTCCTCAATATTCTTTGATCGACGGCCGCGGTTTACTGAAACCCAGCAATGATGAATGTGATTCATTAAGGCAATCCTTTTACCTGCGATTATCTCATCGACCAAACCCGTTAACATACGTCCCGACCCCTTCCTCATCCAGACGGATAAATATGATTGATTCCCAGGCACGATCGCTTTCGGCTTCCAGTGCGCCGACCGCCTGCGCGCTGGATGCCGTTCCCGATGCCACCGGATCGGCCTCCACCTTAATGGGCTCGTTGCAGTACGGCAGCGGCATTATTTCCTCATTGCTGCTGGCGTTTATGCGCGACGGTACGCCGTGGACCATGGCCTGGATTATGGCCGTATTTACCCTTGCCAGTGCTGTCATGGCCCTAACGACCATGCGAAAAAAATAAGCCACCGGGCGCTTCACCGCACCTTCTCTTCCCGGTATTGATGCATTTCCCTCATGACGGCATTCACGATTTAAGAATAATCCTGCGTCCACTCCCGTCTATGCTTAATGTTCAAAAAAAAGACAGAGCAGTTCACATCTGATTTTACATCCACGCATTGTGAATACCGGAGGCCTGGCATGAGCAACCAAGGCGAGATCCCCGAAAATAATCATCCGGGACAATCTCAACATCCTGATTTTAGCCTGTCGCGCCGGACGCTTTTAAAAGTTGGCGCGGCCACTGCAGCCACGGCGGCCGTACCGCCCGGCACGTCCCTGGCACAGCCCATGCGCGCAGTTACCCCTGCGCCTGAAATCCTGCCCCTCACCCTGAACGTGAACGGCAAACGCCACCAGCTTGACGTTGATACGCGCACCACCCTGTTGGATGCGCTGCGCGAAAACCTGCACCTCACCGGGACCAAAAAGGGCTGCGACCACGGACAGTGTGGCGCGTGTACCGTGCTGGTCGATGGCCGTAGACTCAACGCCTGCCTGACACTGGCGGTGATGCATCAGGATGCAGAGATAACCACCATTGAGGGTCTTGGCACGCCTGACAACCTGCACCCGATGCAGGCGGCATTTATCAAACACGACGGCTACCAGTGCGGTTACTGCACGCCGGGGCAAATCTGCTCGTCGGTGGCGGTACTGAAAGAGCTAGAAGCGGGGATCCCGAGCCACGTCACACTGGATTTGGTTTCCTCACCTGAAATGTCGGATGAGGAAATTCGCGAACGCATGAGCGGTAATATCTGCCGCTGCGGAGCCTACTCCAACATTCTTGCCGCCATCAAAGACGCCGCCGGGGAGCTGAAATCATGAAAGCTTTCACCTATGAACGCGTGAAAACACCCGCCGAGGCGGCGGCCAGCGCCCGACGTTTGGCCGGGGCGAAATTTATCGCAGGCGGAACCAATCTGCTGGATTTAATGAAGCTTGAGATTGAGACGCCGGTGCATCTTATCGACGTCAACGGCCTGGCCCTGAATCATATCGAGGCCACCGACGGCGGCGGATTGCGCATCGGCGCGCTGGTGCGTAACACCGATTTAGCCGCCGACCCACGCATACGTCGTGATTACGCGGTGCTGGCCAGAGCGTTACTG
>Ga0160437_1000262_pt1 | contig 28882 bp, 12 predicted proteins | sample HID1975I_E0MG_FD_108227 | JGI IMG/M metagenome (GOLD analysis project Ga0160437, IMG submission 108227) | Enriched soil microbial communities from UW Madison campus, WI, USA - HID1975I_E0 MG | ecosystem: Environmental > Terrestrial > Soil > Unclassified | place: USA: Madison, Wisconsin... | reverse complement strand
CTGCGCTACGGCGAGAACCCGCACCAGAGCGGCGCGTTCTACCGCGACCTGTACCCGGTGCCGGGCACGCTGGCCACCTTCCAGCAGCTGCAGGGCAAGGAACTGAGCTACAACAACCTGGCCGACGCCGATGCCGCGTGGGAATGCGTGCGTCAGTTCGACGTACCGGCCTGCGTGATCGTCAAGCACGCCAACCCGTGCGGCGTGGCCGTGGGCGCTGGCAACGGCGATGCCTACGAGCTGGCCTACGCGACCGACCCGACCAGCGCCTTCGGCGGCATCATCGCCTTCAATAAGCCGCTGGACGCCGCCACCGCCAAGGTGATCCTGGACCGCCAGTTCGTCGAAGTGCTGATCGCCCCGGATTACGAGCCGGCCGCGCTGGAATACGCGACCAGGAAGGCCAACGTGCGCGTGCTGCGCATTCCGCACGGCGACGGCCGCAACAACTACGACACCAAGCGCATCGGTTCGGGCCTGCTGCTGCAGAGCGCCGACAACCGCGGCATGCGCCGCGACGAACTGACCGTGGTGAGCAAGCTGGCGCCGACCGACAAACAGTTCGCCGATCTGCTGTTCGCCTGGAAGGTCGCCAAGTTCGTCAAATCCAACGCCATCGTGTACGCGAAGGACAACCGCACCATTGGTGTCGGTGCTGGCCAGATGAGCCGCGTGTACTCGGCGCGCATCGCCGGCATCAAGGCCGCCGATGCGAACCTGGTGGTGGAGGGCTCGGTGATGGCCTCCGATGCATTCTTCCCGTTCCGCGACGGCATCGATGCCGCCGCGGCGGCCGGCATCAAGGCAGTGATCCAGCCGGGTGGCTCGATGCGCGATAACGAAGTGATCGCCGCCGCCGACGAACATGGCCTGGCGATGGTGTTCACCGGCGTGCGTCATTTCCGCCACTGATGCCTGGATCGACACGGATGTCGCCACTGCAACGCAACCGCCTTGCAGCGGTGGTGATCGCCACCGCTGCAGGGGTGCTGGGCTGCACCCGCACCAGTGACCCGGCGCCGCCGCCCGCACCCGCTGCAGCGGCGACCGCCGCCCCGCTCGCCCACGTCAGCCGCACGGCGCGCCTGCAGGGCTTCCTGACCGAGCGCTACGGCAAGGCCGCCACGCTCTCGGGAAAATGGCGTGGCAGCTGGACCCAGGACGGCGACACCCGCCTCACCGATTGGCGTGTGTGTGCCGAGCAGCCGGTGGTCACGGGCGAGAGCTGGCAACAACTGGTGGCCGTCTGCGGATCACCGCTGGACGGCGCCCATCCCGACCCGGGCGCGATCGACTTCTTCGTGCTGCGCCATGAGGCGGACCGCTTCGCCGTGGCCGCCGAGCTGACCGGGCAGAACTTCGGCAGCCAGGGTGAGCCCGGCACGGTGCAGATCGTCCGCGCCGGCAGCGACTTCTACGGTTTCCGCATCGAGCACGGCTGGTTCGGCCAGGGCTACGCGTTGATCACGCAGACGCTGGTATTGCCCGGCCCGAACGGGCTGGTGGACGCGGGTGGCGTGCGCAGCCATATCGACAACAGCGGTGCCTACGACTGCGACGATGCCGATGCCGAACCGGATTGCCAGGCACGCCTGTTCAACCTTGATTTCGCCCTGACCTTCGACAGCCGCGATCCAGCGGCGCGGCAATGGCCGCTGGTGATCGAAGAGACCGGCCTGGGCTGTGGCGGGCAGCCGGTGCGGCGCGAACATCGCTTCACCCTGGACCCGACAACGTGGACGTATGCGTTCCCCGCGGCGCTTCAGCGCGAAGGGTGCGAGTGATGCGTTCGTGGGCACTGGCAGGTGTGGCGCTCGCGCTGCTGGCCGGCTGTGACCGCACACCAGCGGCATCGGAACCACGCAAACCGCACCGTGTGCTCAGAACCACGGTGCTGGTGGAGGACATGATCTACCTGCGCGGCGATGCCAACCAGCGCCTGCTGGCGTTTCTGCGCAAGCGCTACGGCGACGCCGCCCTGCTCGGCGCGCCATGGAAGGGCGACTGGGAGGACACCGAGGTTGAGGCACTGCGTCCGGTCACCCGCAGCGTGTGTGCGCGTGACACCGTCACCAGCGAAGGGCATGAGCAGACCCTGCTGGCGGTGTGCCAGACCCTTGATGACGCCGCCACAGTCGAACCCGGGCGGGTCGACCTGTATGTGCTGCGCCTGGGCAAGGACGATGACGAGGCGAGCCATGGCGGCGCGCTTGCCCAGCAGCTGGACAGCGACCCGCTGGTGGTCATCGCGCAGCGGCTGCAGCAACAGTACGGCCGCCACGGCGCACCCGGCACGGTCCAGATCGCGCAGCTCGGCCCGCAACGCCATGCCTTCCACATCACCCATGAGGAACACCGGCGAGGCCATCGGCGCATCTGGCGCAGTTACGTCGCCCTCCACAACGATCGCCTGCGCGATGTCGCCCAGTACCGCGACCACCTCGACAATCTTGCCCTGCACGGCTGTGGCGGCAAGCCGGCCGACTGCGGCGAGGGCGTGTTCGCGGTGGACTTCAGCACGACAGTGGGCGACAGCAACGCCGAGGACGGCTACTGGCCACTGACGGTGCGTGCCAGCGGCCACGACTGCACGGGGCCGGCGACCGAGTACTACCACCTGATCTTCGATGCCCGGCAGCGTGCCTATCCGGTGCCGGACGATCTCCAGCGCGACGGCTGCGGCGACAGCTGAGGGCGTGGGTTGCCGCGGCAACCGATCGCCCGAATGCGCTCACCGCCCGCACCGCGTAAAATCACGTTCCTGCCCTCTTACGCGAGAACTGCATTGAAGATCCTGGTCATCGGCGCTGGCGGCCGCGAACATGCCCTGGCCTGGAAGCTGGCCCAGTCCGCGAAGGTCCGTGAGGTCATCGTCGCCCCCGGCAATGCAGGCACCGCCACCGAGCCCAAGTGCCGCAACGTGGACGTCAAGGTCACCGACCTGGACGGCCTGCTGGCGCTGGTCGGCACCGAAGGCATCGGCCTGACCGTGGTCGGCCCGGAAGTACCGCTGGTGGCCGGTGTGGTCGATCGCTTCCGTGCCGCCGGTCACCGCATCTTCGGGCCCACCGCCGCCGCCGCGCAGCTGGAAGGCAGCAAGGCGTATGCGAAGGACTTCCTGGCCCGCCACAGGATCCCGACCGCGTTCTACGCGGTGCACACCGAGGTCGAGCCGGCGCTGGCCTACCTGCGCGAGAAGGGCGCGCCGATCGTGGTCAAGGCCGATGGCCTGGCCGCCGGCAAGGGCGTGATCGTGGCGATGACCCTCACCGAAGCCGAGGACGCGGTGCGTGACATGCTCTCCGGCAATGCCTTCGGCGATGCCGGCGCCCGCGTGGTGATCGAAGAATTCCTGGACGGCGAAGAAGCCAGCTTCATCTCGATGGTGGACGGCAGGACCGCGCTGCCGATGGCGACCTCGCAGGACCACAAGCGCGTCGGCGACGGCGACACCGGCCCCAACACCGGCGGCATGGGCGCGTACTCGCCGGCCCCGGTGGTGACCGATGAAGTGCATGCGCGCGTGATGCGCGAGGTGGTCAACCCGACCGTGCAGGGCATGATCGCCGACGGCATTCCGTTCACCGGCTTCCTCTATGCCGGCCTGATGATCGATGCCAATGGCGCGCCGAAGGTGATCGAATTCAACGTGCGCTTTGGCGACCCGGAGACCCAGCCGGTGATGCTGCGCCTGCAGTCGGATCTGGTGGATCTGGTCGAAGCGGCGATCGACGAACGCCTGGACACCGTGGAGGCGCAGTGGGACCCGCGCCCGTCGCTGGGCGTGGTGATGGCGGCCTCGCCGTATCCGGAGACCCCGATCACCGGCGAGGTGATCCACGGCCTGGACGCGGTCGCGGCGACGGCCAAGGTGTTCCATGCCGGCACCACGCTGGACGCGCAGGGCCAGGTGCTCAGCGCCGGTGGCCGCGTGCTGTGCGTGGCGGCGTTGGGCGGCACGGTGGGCGAAGCACAGCGCAACGCTTACGCCGGCGTCGGTGCCATCCACTGGGCCCATGAGTTCCACCGCGGTGATATCGGCTGGCGGGCGATCGCGCGCGAGCAGGGCTGAGCGTCGAACCGCCCCTCATCAAAGCGCTGCCGTCCGCGCCAGAAAGCAGAAAGGCCCGGCATCAGCCGGGCCTTTCTCGATGACCGCGCCAGTCACTGCATCACGCAGTAAACAGCGCCTTCATCTTCTTCAGGGCGTTCGCCTCGACCTGGCGGATGCGCTCGGCGGACACGCCGTACTCATCGGCCAGCTCCTGCAGCGTCACCTTGCTGTCCGCGTCCAGCCAGCGACGGCGGATGATGTCGCGCGAACGCGCATCCAGCTCGGCCATGCCCTCACGCAGCAACTGCAGCTGATTGTCTTCGCTGTCCATCCGCTCGTACGCCATCGAAGGATCTTCTTCGTTGGCGCGCAGGTAGGCAGCCGGCGACGGCGGCGCATGATCGTCATCGTCATCGCTGGAGAGATCGAAACCGATATCGCGACCGGACAGGCGCGACTCCATCTCGAGCACTTCGCGCTCGGACACGTTCAAGTCCTTGGCCACCGCGCTGACTTCGGCCGCGTTCATCCAGCCCAGGCGGGTCTTGGACTTGCGCAGGTTGAAGAACAGCTTGCGCTGCGCCTTGGTCGTGGCGACCTTGACGATGCGCCAGTTCTTGAGGATGAACTCGTGCATTTCCGCACGGATCCAATGCACCGCGAACGACACCAGGCGAACGCCCATGTCCGGGTCGAAACGCTTCACCGCCTTCATCAGGCCGATGTTGCCTTCCTGGATCAGGTCGCCCAGCGCCAGGCCGTAGCCGTTATAGCCACGGGCAACGTGCACCACGAAACGCAGGTGGGAATGGACCAGCTCGCGCGCGGCGTCCAGATCCAGCTCGTCGCGGAAGCGGCGGGCCAGATCCTGCTCGTCATCGACCGACAGCACCGGGATCTGGTGCACGGCACCGATGTAGGCGTCCAGCGAACCGAGCGCACTGGGAATCGGGAGATTGTTTGCCACAAGGGCAGTAGAGGTGTTCTGGCTCATAGCACTCATCTTAGCAGTCCCGGAATTGGACTGCTAAAGGGGAAAGAAGTTCCAGCGTTCTGTTCATGGGACGCTGGCACCGAAGACATCCCTAACGTACCGCGAAATGATGACAGTGGCGAGAGGCAGGAAATAGGAACTCTAATCCAATTAAATCAACGGGATAGAGGGATGAATTGGGCGGGCGCGCGTGTTTTCTGGCTGAACAGGCCGGCGGGAAGCGCCCATTCAGCCCGGAAAGGTTGTCGGCAGTTCAGCCAGGCATGGCCTGGCTCTACCCGAAATCACCCTTTGGCCCGGTCGTGCGATGGCGCCGCCCCCAATCGCCCCACCGACGCCGACCGCCAACACCGCCATCGCCGGTAGTGCCACGCCATGCGTGGCAGGCCCAACCCCACCGAAGCCTAGTAGTACCCCGCCATGTTCAGGAAGAACCCCTTCTGGTCGTACTTCAGCTCGGTCATGTCATCGCTGAACTCGGTGAAGTTGTAGCCCACCCCGACCTTGAAGTTCTCCCCGACCCGGCGGTCCACGCCCACCAGCCAACCCTTGCGCACGCCACCCTCGCGCACCTTCAACCAACGGTGCTCGGCCAGGCCTTCCCACTGTGCGAACAGGCGATAGCGCAGCTGCAGCGCGGCGAAGTCGGCACGGCTGTCCAGCCACGCGCCCTCTCCCCGGCCCGTGCGGTAGTCGCCCCACCGCGAGGCCAGCTTGCCAGCCACTTCCCAGCGCGCGCCCAGCTGGCGGATGCCTTCAAGCGAGAGGATCTGAGAGCGCTGGTCATACAGGTTGCCGCCCTCCTGCCCGAGCGAGGCCACATCGTAGAGATAGGTGAACTTGCCGAAGCCGGCCCAGCGGGTGTTGTCGTGCGGGCGCCAGGCGAAGCCCATGTTGGTCTCCACCAGCTTGGCGTCGGCCAGGCGGTCGATGCGGTCTTCGGTATCGGCGTAGTTGGCGCGCAACGCGAAGCGCCAGTCTTCGTTGAGCTTGTACAGCAGGCGGTTGGTGGTCACCCACTGCTCGCGCTGTTCGGCGCCGCTGTCGCGGCGGTACTCCAGCTTGCTGTTCCACTGCGCCACCGCATCGGTGCGCCCGCCGCTCACGCTGTAGGCACGGCGGTCGACACGGCCCACGGTGGAATCCAGCTCACCGTCCATGATCGTGAAGCCCAGGTTCCAGCCCTGTGCGGGATAGAAATCCATACCGAAGGTATGCACGATGCCGGCGCTGTCCTGGCGACGGTCCTTCAGATACTGGCTCTCGTTGTAGACGTTGACCTGGTTGCTCAACCGCCAGCGCTGGCCCAGCGTCCACCCGCTCTGCAGCCCGGTATCGAACAACGGATCGGTGCCGGTGCGGTCGGTGCTGTAGCTGTAACTGCCGTACAGACTGTGGTCCGGTGCCATGCGGTACTCGCCATCGACCTTGGCGCCGTGGCCGCGGCTGCCACCGCTGACTTCCGCACCGACACTGCTGCGGTCGCCGAACAGATACCGCGCGCCGAGGGTCAGCAGGTCATTCTTCTCGTAGGCACCGCCGTCATCGTCCAGCGTGACCTGGCCGGTGCCGTACACCTCCCATGACGATCCGAAGCGCTGGCGGTAACCGATAGCGGCCAGCAGTGCGTCCACGCTCTGCAGTTGCTGTTCTTCGCGCACGCGGCGGAGTTCGCCGGTCAGCTGGCCGTCGTTGCCCAGCCGCCACTCGGCGGTCAGCTGGCTCTGCTCCAACGCCAGGTCGCCCTGCTCGGTGCGGGTGTGGCGGCCGTACAGACTGAAATCATCGGTGAGGTAGCCCAGGAACTCGGCACCGTATTCCTGGATCGGCAGACCGGTGTCCTGGCGCGCGACCGAGAAGCCGGCATCGACATCGCGCCACCATGCGCCCAGGCTCCAATCCTGCGTGGTCCAGCCCAGCTCGCGCAGGTTGGCCCGCGCTTCCACGGCACTGGCGGTGCCCGAGCGCCGGCCTTCGTACGGGTTGCGGCGGATGAAGCTCAGGCCGCCGTTGTCCGAATAGAACACCGGGGCGGCGGTCGCATCGGTACGGGTCTGTTCCATCTTCAGATAGGTGCCGCGCCCGGCCTGCAGGGTGAGATCGGCGCCCTTCAGACTGTAGTTCTCGCCGCTGCGGTTCTCGTCGATCCAGGTACCGCCGATCGCCACGTGGTCGCCAATCCACTGCCGGCCACGCGCCCCGTAGGTCACGTCGTCGCTGCTGAAGCCGAGCGGCACGTATTCGTAGTCCACCAGCAGCAGCTGATCGTAGCCATCGAGCGGCATGTCGCGGGTGATGCTGCGCACGTTCTCGCGGGTCAGCTGTGCCAGCGGACGGGTCAGGATCAGCCGCCCCTGCAGATTGTCGATCTCGTAGTCCACGCCTTCCTGCAGGGTGGCGCGCGTTTCGGTGCGGCCGGTGGTACGGTCGCGCACTTCCAGCACCACCTGTTCCGAGCCGGGCAGCACATCGGTGTGGCGCAGGTAGTACAGGCTGCCGCCGGTGCCGAGGAATTCACTGTGGCCCGGCGCGGACTGTGCCTCCGAGCCGAACACCTTCAGCTGGGAGCGTGCTTCCCCCAGCGGCGTGGCCTCCATCGAACGCCAGTTCAACGCGCCACCGTACAGCGAGCGAACGTACTGGCCGTACTCGGTGCCGGTGATGCCGGTGGCGTAGTTGCCCCACACGGCCTGGCTCTGGTCCCAGTCCACGCGCAGGTACAACCGCCCCTGCGTATCCACATCACGGTAGGTGGTGGAGTCATCGCCGTACACCGGGTAATACAGATCCGGATCGAGGCGACGGAACACATCCTGCGCGTCGGCTTGGGTGAAATCGCGGAACAGATACTTCAACTCGCGGTCCTGGGTATCGGCCTGTGCGGTCACCAGGTATTTGCCGCGCAGCTTGCCCTTCAGATAGAACGCCAGCCGGCCTTCGCTGAGGAAGCTGTCGTTGTCGCGATCATCGGCGGCCAGGGGCTGCAGGTTGCCGCTGGCACTGTTCTTGGAGACGGTGACATCGGCGATGGCGACCAGGAACAGGTAGCGGCCGGTGACATCCACATCCAGCTGCCGCTGGGCCGATGGCGCATCGCGTGATTCCACACTGACGTCGTAACGGTGCTCACCGACCGGCTCCAGGAACTCGGCCGCGAACTTCTGCTCCAGATCGACCGGGAAGTCCTGGCCGTTGATGCGCACGCGGCTGTTGGGCTCCAAGTTGCGGCCGTACAGGCGCACGCGCGAGCCATGGATGGGAATGTTCTGCAGGCGGAGCATGCTCTGCCCGTAGATGCTGTTGCTCAGTTGCAGGTCCTGCGCGCTGTCGCCATCGAGTGCCTGGCCGAGCGTCTTCTGCACGTTCTCGCGGGTGATCTGCAGGCCACGGTCGAAATCGGCCGGGGTGACCAGCTGGATGCGCTGGAGGCGCGTTTCATCGAAGGCGCCACCGGCGCCGTACGCACGCGCGACGTAGATCAGCTCATCGCCGGTGCGCAGCTTGATCTGCGGCGGCAACTCACCGCTCCATTCGGCATCGCCGACGTAATCGGCCGGCAGCTCGATGCGGGCCAACGGCGTGACCAGATCGGTATCGGTACCGCGATACAGCGTCACCTCCAGTTTCTGGATGAAGGAAGCGTAGTTGTTGTAGCTGTGGAAACGCAGCGGGCGGATCACCCGGCCGTTCTCGAATGGCACGGTGGCCGCGGCCTGCACGCTCAGGCTGGGCGGCACCATGGTCGGGTCTTCGGTCGCCCAGACCACGCCGCCGTTGGGCAGCTCGGCCATGAACTGCCCGCCGCGCGAAGCGACATCGGGCGTGACTGCCGGCGCGAGCGGCACGACGTTGGCGGCAGGAAGATCGGTGCGGCCGGGCAGCGGCAGCTCCGGTTCGCTGTCATCGCGGATGCGCAGCAGCAGCCCGTCATCATTGCGGCAGCTGTCGGCCTCGCAGCGGATGGGTGCGGGGGACGGCGCCGGTGTGACCGGCTGGGCAGCGGCCGGCAGGGCCAGCAGCAGCGCGCTGGCCAGACCGAGGCTGAGGCGGCGGGAGATCGGGCTCGGAATCAGGGTCATGTCCATGTCAGCGCCCCTCCCCGGTGGTGCGACCGGGACTGGCAGGCTCGGGGGGATCGCCCAGGCGCACGTGGTGCAGCACACGGCCGTCGGCGCCCAGCACGTCCACCGTGGTTGCCGTGGCGATCGTGGCCGGCAACTGCGGTCCCAGCGCCTCACGCAGCGCCTGCGCACGTTGCAGTGCGAGCGCTTCCTGACCGGGAGCGGCAGTGAGCTGCAGGCGCCCGCCACCGCGTGCCACCAACGCCTGGGCGGCGGTGGCGATCACCGGCGCGCGGTCGGCATCCAGCCGCGCCGTGCCAGGGGCGAACAGTGCATCGCCCAGTTCGATCCGCGCCGGGCGCGATGCCGCAGTGACGGTCGGCGCGGACGGGCGCGATGCGCTCGTGCTCAATGCACCGTCGGGCATCCGGACACCGAAGTCAAAGCGCACCGGCAGCCCCGGGGTGATGCGGCGAACCAGCGGGTTGGGCGTGGTGAAGCGCGCGCCGGCAGGCAGCGTGGACGGGTCCACCTTGAGGATGAAGTTGCGCCCGCGCGCCTCGCCACCGGGGATGCCGACCAGGTGGTAGCGGCCGAAGGCATCGGTTTCCATCAGCAGGCCTTCCACCGCCGCGATGCGCACGCCGGGGATACCGCGCTCTCCCTCCTCCTGGATGCCATTGCCGTTGCGGTCGTCGAACACGCTGCCCACGATCAGGCTCTCATCGAGCAGCGGATCGGTGGTGATCTCCACCTCGGCCGAGGCGACGTTGCCGATCGTGCGGTTCTCGCCGTCGATGGCGGTGATGCGGTTGGTGTGCACACCGGTGCCGGTGCCCGCACCGACGCGCAGGTAGTACACCACCGTCGCCCGCTCACCGGCGGCCACATCGATGCCGTCGATGCGCAGCGGCTGTACCCCGCTGGTACGCGCATCGTTGTCGGCATCGATCACAGCAAAGCCACCGCGCACGAAGGTGAAGCCCGGCGGCAGCGTATCGAGCAGGGTCGCGCCGTTGGCATCCACTTCGCCAACGTTGTCGATGGTCACGGTGTAACGCACCAGGTCACCGATCTGCGCGCTGCGCTTGCCGGCCACCTTGGTCAGGCGCAGGACGGCCTGCTGGCCAGCGACGGTCACCGCCACGTTGGCCTCGGCACACAGTGGCGTCGGGATGGACACATCGCAGACCCGGTAACGGAAGCTGTCGGTGCCGGCGAAGTTGGCCGCCGGTGTGTACGTGCAGGTCCCGTTGGCGCACTGCACGGTGCCATGGGTGGGGGCCACGGCGACCTGCAGCGAGGCCGGATCCAGCGGCGCGGTGCGGGCACTGTCGTTGGCCAGCACGTTGATCACCAGCGGCGCCGCGGTGTCCGCCGTGACCGTGTCATCGACCAGGGTCAACACGTTCGGATCGACCACGACCGTGACCGTGGCGCTGGCGCACATCGCCGGATCGGCGACGTCGCAGACCTGGTAGTCGAAGCGCTGCTCGCCGGAGAAATTGGCCAGCGCGGCGAAGCGGATGCGGGCCCGCGGCAGCACCGTGGCCGTGCCGTACGGCGGCGGCGCGGTGATGGTCACCGTGACCGTATCCGGATCGATCGGGGTGCCATTGACGCGGTCGTTGCCGAGCACATCGATCTCGATCACGCCGTCCTGCGGCATCTCCACCCGATCATCTTCGGCATCCACGCCCGGCTCGCCGGCGATGACGGTGACGCTCACGGTGCCGGTGTCGCAGACCGTGGGCTGGTTGAGCAGGCAGACCGTGTAGGAGGTGCTGTAGCTGCCCGGCGCCAGCCCGGCGGCGACGTCCACCCAGCCATCGGCGCTGAAGCTCAGTGCGTTGGTGGCGACCGGCGCGAAGCTCACCTGGCTCGGGTCCAGCGGCGCCGTGTTGAAGGTGTCGTTGGTGAACACATTGAGCAGCCGCGCGCGGCCAGCCGGACCGACCGGGCCGCCGCTGTCATCCACGGCCAGCAGCGCACCCACCGGCCCCTGCACACGCACCGTGGCGATCGCGGTGGTGCAGTTGGTCGGCACGCCGTTCTCGCACAGCTGGTAGGCCAGCTGCACCTGGCCGGGCTGCACGCCGGCGGCGACCATGATCTGCCCTTGGTTGTTCATTGTGTACCCGGGCGTGCTGCCGGTCAGGCTGGCCACCACGCTGCCCACCGGGGGTGGCGAGACGTTGTTGAAGCTGTCGTTCTCCAGCACCGAGCGGGCGATGGTGCCGCCCACGGCCGGATCCACCGGGGTGCTGGTGAAATCATCGTTGACCGCCAGCACCACGTTGACCGAGCCGGCCAGCGTGAGCGTGACGCTTGCCGTACCGCATTGCGTGCCATACGGCGCAGGCAGGCACACCTGGTAGGTGAAGGTGACCGGCCCGGCGGTACCGGAGGGGGCGGTGTAGGTGAAGGTGCCATCCGCATTGAACACCAGGCCCGGCAGCGTGCCACTGCTCAGGATGTAGAGCGCACCGGGCGCGGCATTGTCATTGAGGCCGACGTTCCCTGTAAGCGGCAGACCGGCGGGCACGCTGAAGCTGTCGTTCTGCGGTGCCGGGGTGATCACCACGGTCACGGTCGCGGTGGCGCAGTTGGCCGGCGCCGCCGCCTCACAGATCTGGTAGGTGATCGGCGTGGCGCCGGATGCCGTGCCGGCGCCCACGTTGATGATGCCGTCGGCGTTGATCGTGACCCCGGCAGGTGCGCCGACCAGGCTCAGGATCACATCGGCGGGCGCTGGCGGGCTGACCCCGTTGAGGCGGTCATTGGCCAGCACGCTGGTGGACGAGCTTGCACCCGGCAGGACGTTGGTGAGCACGTCATCGCCGGCGACCAGGGTGCCATTGCTGATGTTGAGGGTGACCGTCGCCGTGCCGCAGGTGGTGGCGTACGGCGCGGGCAGGCAGGCCTGGTAGGTGAAGCTGACCGGGCTGGGGGTGCCCGCCGGCGGCGTATAGGTGAAGCCACCATTGCTGGCCAGGGACAGGCCCGCCGGCACGGGACCCTGCACGGTGTACAGCGCACCGGCGGGCATCGCGTCGTTGCTGGCCACGCTGTTGCTCAGGCTCTGCCCCACCTGCACCGAGAAGGCGTCGTTCTGCGGAGCCGGACTGACCACCACCGTGACGCTGGCGGTATCGCAGTTGCCCGGCGCGGCCGCCTCGCAGATCTGGTAGGTGATCGTGGTGGCCCCGGAGGTCGTGCCACTGGCCACCGTGATCGTGCCGGCCGGCGTGATGCTGAAACCGGCCGGTGCGCCGACCAGACTCAGCAGTACATCCGCCGCCGCCGGCGGCGATACGCCGTTGAGGCTGTCGTTGGCCAGCACGCTGCCACTGGAGGTGGTGCCCGGCGCGACCCCGGTGAGCGTGTCATCGCCGGCCACCAGCAGACCGTTGTTGATGTTGATGGTCAGGATCGCGCGGCCGCACAGGCTGCTGTCCGGTGCGGGCAGGCACACCTGGTAGGCAACGTTGACCGGCCCGGTCACCCCGGTCGCCGGGGTATAGGTGAAGGTGCCGTCGGGGTTGAAGGTCAACCCCGTTGGCGCGGTGCCCTGCAGGGTGAACACCGCACCCGTCGGCGTGTTGTCATTGGCCGCGACGGTGTTGGCCAGGGTCTGCCCGGCCTGGACCGCAAAGGCATCGTTCTGCGGAGCCGGCGTGACCACCACGGTGACGCTGGCGGTATCGCAGTTGGACGGCGCGGCCGCTTCGCAGATCTGGTAGGTGATCGTGGTCGGGCCGGACCCCACGCCACTGCCGACGCTGATCGTGCCGTCGGGATTGAGAGTGAAGCCACCCGGTGCACCGACCAGACTCAGCACCACATCGCCCGGCGCAGGCGGCGAGACACCATTGAGGCTGTCATTGGCCAGCACGCTGCCGCCCGTGGTTGCCCCGGGCAGCACGCCGTTCAGGCTGTCATCGCCCGCGCTCAGCGAACCGTTGTTGATGTTGAGGGTGACCGTGGCGGTACCACACAGGCTGCCGTTCGGCGGGGGCAGGCACGCGCGGTAGATGAAGGTCACCGGGCTGGAGGTACCGACCGGCGGCGTGTAGATGAAGCTGCCATCGGCGTTGAAGGCCAGACCCACCGGGGGCGTGCCCTGGATCGCCCAGGTAGCGCCCGCCGGCAGGCCGTCGTTGGTTGCCACGCTGTTGCTCAACGTCTGACCTGCCTGCACCGAGAAGGCATCGTTCTGCGGTGTGGGGGTGACGATGACCGTCACCGTGGCTGTCGCGCAGTTGCCCGGCGCGGCGGCTTCGCAGATCTGGTAGGTGAGCGTGGTCGAGCCTGCCGTCGTGCCGGTGGCAACGCTGATCGTACCGTTGGGCGTGATCGCAAAGCCGGCCGGGGCACCGACCAGGCTCAGCACCACGCTCGCCGACGCCGGCGGTGAAACACCATTGAGACTGTCGTTGGCCAGCACACTCGCCGCCGAAGTGGTGCCCGGAACCACGCCACTGAGCGTGTCGTTGCCGGCAAGCAGCGTGCCGTTGGCGATGTTGAGGGTGACGTTGGCGCTGGCACACAGCGACGTCGGGGCGGGCAGGCAAGCCTGGTAGGTGAAGATGACCGGGCTCGGCGTGCCGGTCGCCGGTGCGTAGGTGAACGATCCGTCCGGATTGAATACCAGGCCGGCCGGCAGCGGGCTCTGCACCGCGAAGGTGGCGCCGGCCGGCATGCTGTCATTGCTGGCCACGCTGTTGCTCAGGGTCTGCCCGGCCTGCACGGTGAAGGCATCGTCCTGCGGCGTGGGGGTCACGATGACAGTGACGGTGGCGGTGTCGCAGTTACCCGGCGCCGCTGCCTCGCAGATCTGGTAGGTCAACGTGGTGCTGCCCGATACCACGCCGGTCGCCACGGTGATGGTGCCTGCCGGGGTGATGGCAAAGCCGGCCGGTGCGCCCACCAGGCTCAGCTGCACGTCGCCCGGTGCGGGCGGGCTGACCGCGTTGAGGGTGTCGTTGGCCAGCACGCTGGCGCTGGAGGTACCGCCGGCAACCACCCCGCCGAGGGTGTCGTCGGCGGCGACCAGGGTGCCGGTGTTGACGTTGAGCGTGACCGTCGCGGTGTTGCACAGCGCGGCATTCGGCGCGGGCAGGCAGGCCTGGTAGCTGAAGGTCACCGGGCCGGTGGTGCCGAGCGGCGGCGTATAGGTGAACGTGCCGTCGGCATTGAACGCCAGGCCGGCGGGCGCGGCGCCCTGCAGCGTCCACGTGGCGCCGGTGGGCAGGTTGTCGTTGGCGCCGACATTGCCGTTGCTGATCGTGCCGCCGACCTGCACCGCGTAGGCATCGTCCTGCGGGGCAGGCGCGATCACCAGCGACACGGTAGCGGTATCGCAGTTCGACGGCGCAGCGGTTTCGCAGATCTGGTAGGTCAGCGTGGCCGGACCGGAGGTGACCGTCACCGGCACGGTGATCGTGCCGTCGGCGGCGATGCTGTAACCGGCAGGTGCACCGACCAGGCTCAACTGCACGTTGCCCGGTGCGGGCGGGCTCACCGTGTTGAGCGCATCGTTGGCCAGCACGCTGGGCGTGGCTGCACCCGGGGCGATGCCGACGAAGCTGTCATCGCCGGCCACCAGTGTGCCGAGATTGACGTTCACGGTGGCCGTGGCGAGACCGCACACGCCACCATTGGGCGCGGGCAGGCAGGCCTGGTAAGTAAAGGTAACCGCGCCGGAGGTGCCTACCGGCGGGGTATAGGCGAAGCTGCCGTCGCTGTTGAACACCAGCCCGTTCGGCGGCGTGCCCTGCACGGCCCAGCTCGACCCGGGCGGCATGCTGTCATTGGTGGCAACACTGCCGTTGGCGATGCTGCTGCCCGCCTGCACGGCGAAGGCATCGTTCTGCGGCATCGGTGCGACCACGAAGCGGATCGCGGCGGTATCGCAGTTGGTCGGCGACGCCGCTTCGCACAGCTGGTAGGTCAGTGTCGTGGCCCCCGCGGTCACGCCGGCCGGCACCTGCACGGTGCCATCGTTGTTGATCACGAAGCCGGCCGGTGCACCGACCAGCAGCAGCTGTACCGCAGCGGCCGCCGGTGGACTCACGCCATTGAGCGAATCATTGGCCAGCACGCTCGGCGTCGCCGAGCCACCGCTGATCGGCGCGGCAAAGGTATCGTCGGTGGCGACTACCGCATTGACCGCGATGTCCAGGGTTGCGGTCGCCGTGCCGCAGATGGCGGCATCCGGTGCCGGGAGACAGGCCTGATAACTGAAAGTGACCGGGCCGAGCGTGCCCGCCGGCGGGGTGTAGGTAAAGCTGCCGTTGCTGTTGAACACCAGGCCCTGCGGCGGCACGGCCACGCTCCAGCTGGACCCCGCCGGCATGTTGTCGTTGCCCGACACGGTGCCGCTGTTGGGTTGACCGGCCTGCACGGTGATCGTGTCGTCCACCGGCACCGGACGCACCACCAGCGCGATGGTGGCCGTGGCGCAATTGTTCGCGGCGGCCGTTTCGCAGATCTGGTAATTCAGCGTGTTCGCCCCGGTCGGCGCGTTGCCCGCGATCGCCACCGTGCCATCGGGATTGATCGTGAAGCCGCTCGGCGCGCCCACCAGGCTCAAGGTGACACGGGCCGCGGGTGCCGGACTGACACCGTTGAGCGCATCGTTGTCCAATACGCTGGGCGTGGCAGCACCCGGTGCGATTACGCCGAAGCTGTCGTTGCCGGCGATCAGCGCGCCGTTGTTGATGTTGAGCGTGACCGCAGCGGTGCCGCAGAGGGCCGCGTTCGGGGCAGGCAAACAGGCCTGGTAGACAAAGCTGGTCGGGCTGGTGGTCCCAGCCGGCGGCGCATAGGTGAAGCTGCCATCGGCATTGAAGCTCACCCCGCCCGGCAGCGCGCCTGGCACGCTGTAGAGCGAGCCGATCGGCATGCTGTCGTTGCCGGACACGTTGCCGCTGATGGTCTGTCCCGCCTGCACCGCGAACGCATCGTTGACCGGTGCGGGCGCGACCACCAGGGTGACGCTGGCGGTATCGCAGTTGGACGAGGCGGCCGCTTCGCAGAGCTGGTAGGTGAGCGTGGTGGGACCGGCCGCGGTACCGGTGGCCACGGTGATGGTGCCGTCGGCGGCGATGCTGAAGCCGGTCGGTGCGCCGACCAGTGACAGCAGCACGTCCGTCGCCACCGGCGTGCTGCCGTTGAGGGTGTCGTTGTCGAGCACGCTCGGTGACGGCACGCCCGGGGCGATCGGTGCCGCGACGCTGTCATCGACGGCGACCAGCGTGCCGCTGTTGACGTTCAGTGTCGCAGTGGCAGTCGCGCAGACGCTGGCATCCGGTGCCGGCAGACAGACCTGGTAGGTGAAGCTCACCACGCCACTGAAGCCCTGCGGCGGTGCATAGGTGACGCTGCCGTCGGTACCGAGCACCAGGCCCGCCGGCGGCGCGCCGACGACCGTGAACAGCGCACCGGCCGGCGCGTTGTCGTTGGTGGCCACCGAACCGGTCACGCCCTGCCCCGCCGGCGTGGACAATGCATCGTCCACCGCCACCGGTGCGACCACCAGGCGGGCCGTGGCGGTCACGCAGTTGCCCGGCGCCGCCGCTTCGCACAGCTGGTAGGTCACGTTCTTGACCCCGGCCGGCGTTCCCGGTGCGACGGTGACCGCCCCTTCGGCGGTGATGGCCAGCCCGGCCGGCGCGGCCTGCAGCGACAACAGCACATCGGCCATCGCAGGCGGCGTGGTGCCGTTGAGCGAGTCATTGGCCAGCACCGAGGTGGTGGCACCACCACTCACCGGGTTGATCGGCGCAGCACTGAAATCATCCGGGTTGGCGGCGAGCGTGCCGTTGCTGACGGTGATGAAGACGCGCGCGGTCGCGCACAGGGCGGCGTTCGGTGCAGGCAGGCAGACCTGGTAGGTGAAGCCGACCGGGCTGGCGGTGCCGACCGGCGGCGCGTAGGTGAAGCTGCCGTTGCCACTGAACACCAGGCCGGTCGGCACGGTGCCGATGACCGTGAACAGCGCCCCCGGCGGCACGTTGTCGTTGCTGTCGACGGTGCCGTTGAGCGTCTGTCCGGCCGGCGTGGAGAAGGTATCGTCGGTCGCCGAAGGCGAGACCACCAGGCGGATCGTGGCACTGGCGCAGTTGTTCGGCAGCACGGCCTCGCAGACCTGGTAGGTCAGCACCGTGGCGCCACCGACGGCGTTGCCCGGCACCGTCAGCAGGCCGTCGGCGTCGAGCGCGTAGCCCGCCGGGGCACCGACCAGGCTGAGCAGCACACTGCCCGCTGGCGGTGGCGTGGTGCCATTGAGCGCATCGTTGGCCAGCACTCTGGTGGCCGTTGTGCTGCCCGGCGCCAGCGGCACGGCGCTGAAGTCATCGTCCCGCGCCAGCAGGGTGCCGGCATTGACGTTGATGGTGGCCGTGGCGGGACTGCACTGGGCACCGTCCGGCGCCGGCAGGCACACCTGGTAGGTGAAGGTCTCCGGCCCGGTGAAGCCGCTGGGCGGGGTGTACTGGAAGCTGCCATCCGGGCCGAACTGCAGCCCGGCCGGCGTCGCCGTGGTCAGGCTGAACACCGCGCCGGCCGGCGCGTTGTCGTTGCTGCCGACATTGCCGGCCAGCAACTGCCCGGCCGGGGTGGAGAACACATCGGCCAGCGCCGACGGCGCCACCAGCAACCGGATCTGCGCGGAGTCACAATTGCCCGGCAATGGGGCTTCGCATAGCTGGTAAGTCAGCGTGACCGCACCGGCAAGCACGCCGCTGCTGATCGTCACGGTGCCATCGCTGAGCAGCGTATACCCGGCTGGTGCGCCGACCAGGGTCGGCAGCACGTCCGCCGAGGCAGGCGGCGCTGTGCCGTTGAGGCTGTCGTTGGTCAGTACCGAGGCGGTGCTGCCGCCGAGATCGGGGTTGATCGGCGTGCCGCGGAAGTCGTCGTCATTGGCGATCAGCGTGCCGGCGTTGACATTGATGGTGCCCGTCGCGCCCGCGCACACCGCACCGTCCGGCGCGGGCAGGCAGGCCTGGTAGGCGAATGTCACCGCGCCCTGGGTACCGGCCGGCGGCGCATAGGTGAAACCACCGTTCGGATTGAACACCAGTCCGGCCGGTGCGGTGCCGCTGAGGCTGAAGGTGGCGTTCGCCGGCACGTTGTCGTTGCCGGCCACGCTGCCGGTCAGCGCCACGCCCACGGGCGTGCTGAAGGTGTCGTTGACCGCCACCGGGGCCAGCAGCAGGCGCACTGCCGCGTTGGTGCAGTTGCTTGGCAGCGCTGCTTCGCACAGTTGGTAGGCGAGGTTGACCGCCCCCGCCGCTGCGCCACCCGGCACGGAGATCGTGCCGTTGCTGTTGAGCACATACCCGGCCGGCGCGCCGACCAGGCTCAGGATCACCTGCGCCGGTGCCGGCGGAACCGCACCGTTGATGGTGTCATTGGCCAGCACGCTGTTGGTGGTGCCGCCGGTGGCGGGATTGATGAGTGCACTGCGGAAATCATCGTCGTTGGCGACCAGCGTGCCCGCGTTGACGTTGAGGGTGACCGTGGCGGTATCGCACACGCCCGCCAGTGGCGCGGCCAGGCACGCCAGGTAGGTGAAGGTGGTGGTGCCGGTGTACTGCGCCGGCGGGGTATAGGTGAAGCTGCCATCGGTGTTGAACAGCAGCCCCGGCGGCGTCGTGCCGCTGACGGCGAAGGTGGTGCCGGTGGCGGTGTTGTCGTTCACCGCGACGTTGCCGCTGATCGGCGTCGCGACCTGCGTGGTGTACGCATCCGCCACCGCATCCGGCGCGATCACCACGGCGATGCTGGCGGTGGCGCAGTTGCTGGTTCCCGCCTGGCACAGCTGGTAGGTCAGGCTGGCCGGCCCGGCCGGGGCCCCGGCGGGCACCTGCAGTTGGCCGTTGCTGTCCAGCGTGTAGCCGGCCGGCGGTGCATTGATCAGCGACAGCGTGGCCTGTGCCGGCAGGATGGCGCTGCCGTTGAGGGTGTCATTGCCGAGCACGCTGGCGGTAAGTCCGCCGGCACTGGTCAGCGGCGCGGCAGTGAAGTCATCGTTGTTGGCGGTGATGGCGGCGGCGGCGACGTTGATCGTCACTGTGGCGGTATCGCACACGTTGCCGTTCGGCGCTGGCAGGCACACCTGGTAGCGGAAGCTGTCCGGACCGGTGAAGGCCGCCTGGGCGGTGTAGCTGAAGCTGCCATCGGCGGCGAGCGTGACGCTGCCATGCGCGGCTACCCCCAGCACGCTGAACTGCGCGCCGGCCGGGACGTTGTCGTTGGCTGCCACGGTGCCGGCCAACGCGATGCCCGCGGTGGCCGGGAACGTGTCATCGACCGCATCAGGGGCGACCACCAGCTGCACGTCGGCGGTGGCGCAGTTGGTCGGCGCAGCCTGTTCGCAGAGCTGGTAGCTGAAGCTCACCGCGCCGGCCGCCGCATCGGCCGGAACGGACACCTGCCCCGCCGCGTTGACGGTGTAGTTGGCCGGGGCACCGGTAAGCGCCAGCGTGACCGAGGCGGGCAACACCGCCGCGCCGTTGAGGGTGTCATTGCCGAGCAGGCTGACCGTGGTGGTGGTGCCAGGCTGCAGCGGTGCGGCGAACACGTCGTTGACCGCGGCGATCTGGTTGGCCTGCACGTTCACGCTGACCGTGGCGGTATCGCACGCCGTCGCATTCGGCGCCGGCAGGCAGACCTGGTAGGTGAATGAATCCGGCCCGGTGGCGGCGCCCGTGGGCGTATACGTGAAGGTGCCATCGGCATTGACCACTGCAGTGCCGCGGGTAGGGGGGGCGCCCAGCGTGTAGGTCGACCCGCTGGCGATGTTGTCGTTGCCGGCCAGGCTGCCGGTGGCCGGTTGCCCGCCGCCAGGTGTGGTGACCGTGTCATTGACCGCGTCGGGGCGGACGATCAGGTTCGCGGTTGCCGTGGCGCAGTTGGCCGGCATCACGATTTCGCAGAAGCGGTAGGTCAGTGCCAGCGGGCCGGCGGCCGCCGTGGCGGGCACCTGGATCGTGCCATTGGCATTGATCCCGAATCCGGCCGGGGCGCCGATCAGGCCCAGCGCGACCTGCGCCTGAGGCACGGCGCCGCCATTGAAGGTGTCATTGCCGAGCACGCTCGGCGTCAGCCCGCCGGTGCCAGGCGGGAGCGCCGTGGTGAAGGTGTCATCGGCCGCCACCAGCGCGTTCGCATTGACCACGATCGCGGCGGTCGCGGTGGCGCAGACCGTGCCGTTCGGCGCCGGCAGACAGACCTGGTACTGGAACGAGGTCGCCGCGGCGATGCCACCGGCGGGTGCATAGACGAAGCTGCCATCGGCGCTGAGGGTGAGCCCGGCCGGCGGCGTGCCGATGGCGCTGAACGTTGCGCCGGTGGGGGCGTTGTCGTTGCTGGCTACATTGCCACTCAACGATGCCGCGCCACCGGTAGCGTTGAAGCTGTCGTTCACGGCGGTCGGGCTGATGATCAGACTGGCCGTAGCGGTGGCGCAGTTGGTCGGCGAGGCGTTTTCGCAGATCTGATAGGTCAATGCGGTGGCACCGGCGGCGGCACCGGCAGGAACCGCGATCACGCCCGCACTGTTGATGGTGAAGCCGGCCGGTGCACCCTGCAGCGCGATGATCAGAGTGGCGCCGTTCACCGGCGCGCCGTTGAGCGTGTCGTTGCCGAGCACCGTGGACGTGTTGCCCCCGGTGGTCGAGGACACTGCCGTGGCGAACGTATCGTTGTTGGCGACCAGTGCGTTGGCCTGGACCGGCACGGCCGGTGTGGTGGCGCTGTTGTCGCCCGGGGTCGGATCGGTGGTGCCGGTGGGCAGCACCAGCGACACAGTGTTGGCCGGCACCGTCGCCGGGGTGCTGGTGGGTGCCGTGCCATTGACCAGCAGCACCACGCTGTCGCCGACCCCGACGTTGACCTGCACGTTGATGGCATTGCCACTGCCATTGGCCTGCGCGCACGACGAGGCGGCCGTGGTGGCTTGGCAGGTCCAGCTGACGTTGGTGAGCAGCGGGGACACGGTATCGACCACGCTCACCGCCGAGGCAGCGGACGGGCCTGCGTTGTTGACCTGGATGCGGTATTGGACGGTACCGCCGGCGGCGACCGGCGTTGTGCTGAGCAGGGTCTTGGTGACGCTCAGCTGGGCCTGCAGGGCCAGTGCGTTGCTGTCGGTGGCGCTGTTGTTGCCCAGCGCAGGATCAGCGACATCGGTCGGCGCGGTGACGGTGGCGGTGTTGTTGAGCGGGTTGGGATAGCTCTGCGCCAGCAGCGGCGGCGGCAGCAGCAACGCCAGCAGGGCCAACGTGCACGCGATGCGTGCCGAGGCGGTCCCTGCCCTGCTGTGTTTGCCGGTTGCTGCCATGCGCTCATCCTCGAAGCCAGTGGTCCTGTGCATCCCCGGCGCGGGTCGCCCCGCGCTACCCGCGTGCTGCACCGGGCGCTAGTACGCGCCCGGGTTGCTGCTGAAGCTGACCGGCACGCTGATCGTGGCCTGCCCGCCGTTGATCAGGTTCACGCCGACATTCACTGCGTTGCCGCCCACCGCGCCGCCACTGGCCACCGCGCAGGTGCTGCCGCTGGTGGCGCTGCAGGTCCAGGCGCCACGCAGCGTGGTGCCGTTGGGCAGGCTGTCGGTGACCACGGCGTTGGTGACGGCATCCGGACCGTCATTGCGGACCAGCAGCGTGTAGGTGGCCGTTCCGCCCGGCGTGTAGGTGCCACTGCCGTCGGTCTTGGTGATCGACAGATCCGCCTGGCGCGTTCGATTGGTGATCCGGCAGACCAGCGTCACCGCGGTGGCGGTCATTGCCGGTGCCTGCAGGGTGAAGCTGCCGCCACTGCCGGAGGAAACCACCGTGTTGTTCTGGTCGGTGCACTGCCAAGTACTGGCATAGCGGGTGAGCGTGGTGCCGGCGGCGGCGGCCTCGGCCAGCGCGTAGCTGCCACCGGGGACGGTGATCACCGCGGCGGTGGCCCCGTTGTTGCCGACGTTGCTGGCCGAGCCGACCGTACTGCCGTTGTAGGTGATGGACAGATTGAACCGGCCGGTGTCGCTGGTCGGCTGCAGGTCCTTGACCAGCTGCAGCGTCGCCGCGCAGGCCTGGGTGACGCCTTCCACGGTGAAGATCGCCTGGCCGATCCGGATGCCGAGCAGGCCCAGCAGGTTGTCGACCAGCCCCCCGAGCACGGCGGTCAACACCGGCGTGACCAGCCCGTTGACCTGCGTACGGATCGGGGTGAGCAACGCGTTGACGATGCCGTTGACCAGGTCCGCCACCGGCAGCGGCAGCGCCAGGCCGCCCAGCAGCGTAACCGTGGGATTGCCGCTGGTGACCTGGATGCTGAGCGAGTTGACCAGCGTGGAGACCATGGTCGCCGCACTGACGGTGCCGGCATTCAATGTCCGGGTCTGCGGATACGGACCGGTGAAACTCGCGCTCTGCAGCCCGGGCGTGGCGGTGGCGAAGCTGCGGATGCTCACCGTCAGCGGAATGGTGATGTCGGCCACCGGCGTGAGCAGGCCGAGAACATTGGCCGAGACCCGCACCCGCACGCTGAGCGAGGTCAGCGTGGCCGCACTCAGCGCGGTATCGGTCAGCACCGTCGTGCGGTTGAAGAACGTCGCATCGCTGATCTGGCCGACATACAGGTTCACCAGGCCCGGACGCGCCTGCAGCGTGACCGCGTTGCCCACCAGGTTGATCGCCGAGATCGCGCCTTCAGCGCGCGCAACATCGGCGTACACCTGCAGATGCAGGACATCGGCAGAGATGCTGGTGTTGGACAGGCTGACGCCGAGTAGATTGAGCCCGGTGAGCGCCGCCGAGAGCGTGCCGGTGTTCAACCCCTGCACCAGATCCAGATCCAGCTTGATGCGGATCGCCGCACTGTGGAACGCCGCACCGGCCGCACCGCAGCTGTAGACCGGCGGTTCCACCACCTGCAGCCACAGGCGCACGTTCGCCACGCCATTGAGGCCAAGCGCCGCGGTGTTGACCGTGATCGGGGTCGGCGTGGTGAGTACGTTGCGGAAGTTGTACAGCTGCACGCCACCGGTCAACAGATCCAGCACGTTCAGGCGCACGGTCGCCAGCGACCCGGTGGGCAGTGCGATCTGCAGGATATCGGCCAAGCGGATGCTGCCCCCCACACCCGCCGCGCCGAGCGGCAATGCGTTGAGGACATTGGCGGCCGCGGTCTGCCCGTCGGCCTGCAGGACCTGCACCATCGCCGCGCGCAGCTGGCCCAGCGTGATGTTCGCGTTGAGCACCTGGCTGGGATCACTGACCACCACGCCGCCGTTGAGCTGGGTCAGCAACGCGTTGAGATTGATGTTGGCCCCGGCCAGGTTGTTCCAGTCGGCCACGCTGAGATTGAGGGTAGTGCCCGGCAAGAGCGCGCCGAACAGCAGGTTGAGCAGGGGGCTCTGGGTGGAATCGATCGAGGCCAGCCGCGGGCCGGCACTCACACACGCGCCGGCGGTGCAGGCCGATTGCGCGCTGGCCGAAGAAATACCGGCAGTTAATGCGATCAGCATCACAAATAACAGCGAGACAGCCCTCAAGCTGAATCGCCGTAACGCCAACTTCACAACAGAAACTTTATCCATCGGCCATCCCCTGCGTCCGGGCCGAAGCGGTCTTTCACGGGCCGGTGGATACCGACCATGATCGACAGGGCATCGGCCTGCTTCCGATGATTTGGATGTCCCGGCGCGTCATGGCCGGCTTGAGGGATTAAGTACGTGCACGCAGGGAAACCGTCAAACCGGCCACCTCGCGTGCAGGGGGAAGTTTCACTGTCGCCCGTGGGTTTATCGGCGGAGCGGTTGGAATGACAGGGGTCGTAAGCAGTTCTGTACAGACGGAAAAAAGAATCACTGCCCGGTAAGTATCGATAACCATCCACCGTTCAAGGAACGAGAAAGGGGAAGGCCATGTTGGCGATGTCGGATCGGATTCGCGCAGCACGCACCAGTGCAGGGATGTCACAAACGCAGTTGGCAGTGGAAACTGGGGTCAAGCGCAGCGCCGTCGCGCAATGGGAGCGCCGGGGTGGCACCCATCCGAGTGTGTCGCACCTGGCACATATCGCGGTCAGTACACGGGTGCGCTTCGAGTGGCTGGCTACCGGGCGCGGCGCGTGCAAGGCCAGCGGCGAAGAACTGACGGTGACCGCGCCCGCGCAGGACTACGTGCGCGACGATCTGGAAGGCAACATCCTGTCACTGCTGCGGCGCCTGCCACCACGCAAGCGGCAGGTCGCGCAATCCATCATCGAGATGTTGGCCGTGTAGCCCACGGCCGGGTGCCTACGCTGGCAGCTCCAGCGCGGCACGCGGTGGCAGCGACCAGTCGATGCGGTCGTGGCCACGACGTTGCAGGTACTCGTTGGTCATCGAGAAATGGCGGCAGCCGAGGAAACCGCGATGCGCCGACAACGGCGAAGGATGCGGCGCCTTGAGCACGCGGTGGCGGCCGGTATCGATGACCTTGCCCTTCTGCTGGGCGTAGCTGCCCCACAGCAGGAACACCAGGCCGTCGCGCTCGCGGTTGAGCGTGTCCACCACGTGGTCGGTGAAGCCCTCCCAGCCGCGCCGCTGGTGCGAGCCGGCATTGCCCGCTTCCACCGTCAGCACCGCGTTGAGCAGCAGCACACCACGGTGTGCCCACGGCAACAGGCAGCCATGGTCGGGCCGTGGGAGGCCCAGATCGGCTTCGATTTCTTTATAGATGTTCAGCAGCGACGGCGGCACCGGCACGCCCGGCATCACCGAGAAACTCAGGCCGTGCGCCTGGCCCTGCCCGTGATACGGATCCTGGCCGAGGATGACCACCTTGACCTGGTCGAAGGGCGTGGCATCGAAGGCGGCAAAGATCTGCGGGCCCGGTGGGAACACCTGGGCTCCGGCCGCCTTGCGCTGGCGCAGGAACGCGGAGAGTTCGCGCATGTCCGGGCGCAGCAGGTAATCGCCGATACGCGTCTTCCAGCTCGGTTCGAGCTGGATGCTGGGCACTACATCGTCATTCATCGCACTACAGGCTTGTCGTTGAGGCGGGACAGGCGCAGCTGGAACAGCACCTTGGTGATGAGCAGCCGCTCTTCGATCGGCTTCTGCACCAGATCGTTGGCACCGGCCTGGAGCAGACCGGATTGGTTGTGCGGGTTGCCGTCACCGGTCATCACCAGCACCGGCAGGCGGCGCTTGCCGTAACCGAAGTCCACGCGCACGCGCTGCACCACATCGCGGCCACTGAGTTCGCCCTTGAGCGTGACATCGGTGAGCACCAGATCGATGCAATGGCTGCTGCGGCCGAGCGACTCGGCGGTGAGCAGCGCGAACGCATCTTCGGCGGTCAGTACGTGCAGCACGTTCAGGCCCTGCCGTTCAAGCATGCGCTTGGTCGCCTCGGCAACGACGCGGCTGTCTTCGACATAGAGAATCGTCGCGCCCGGGATGGTCTCCGGCTGCACGTAGCCGCGGATGAAGGTGGCCAGGGCTTCATGACCGAGCGCCTTGTCGAAATAATCGGTGACGTATTCGGTGAAACGGCGCTGCTCCAGATGCTGCTGGGCGTCGCCGGAGACCACGATCACCGGCACGTAGGCCTGGCCCGCGGCGTCGCGCACGATGCGCGCCAGGTCGAGCCCGTCGCCATCGCTCAGCGTGAGCGACGTGGTGACCAGACTGACCGGGCCGGCATCCAGCGCCGCACGCGCCTCGGCGATGCTCGCACAGCCCACCACCTCCACCGCCGGCAGTTCGCGTTGCAGCACATCGGCGATCAACTTGCGGACCAGCTTGGAGCCATCGACGACCATGACGCGCGGTGCGTCGTCGGCCAGGTGCTTGAGGGCTTGCGGACGCATGCGGGCCTCAGGTTTCGGTCGGGCGGGTCTGGCGCAGGAAATGCCCGGTCACCAGCCAGGCGCCCAGCCAGCCCAGCACCACGGTGCCGAGCAGCACGAACGAGGAATGCAGCAGGTCCAGGCCGTGCAGCACGAAGGGGCTGCCGTAACTCTGCGAGAGCGCGGCCAGCGGCGGGCGCAGCGCCAGCCCGGCGGCGCCGATCAGTGCCAGCGCCACCGCACCGGCCCCCAGGCCGTACCACGCGCCCAGATACAGGAACGGGCGACGGATGAAGCCATCGCTGGCGCCCAGCAGCTGCAGCACGCCGATCTCATCGCGGCGGGCCTGGATGTCCAGGCGCACCGTATTGCCGACCACCAGCGCGGCACCCAGGCCGAGCAGGACCGACAGCACCTGCACCAGGCGCGTGCCAAAGCCGAGCCAGCCATCCAGGCGCTTGCGCCACAGCGCATCGTGCTGGACCAGATCGGCCTGCGGCAGGCCTTCCAGCGACTGCGCCAGGCGCGCGTCATCGGCGCCCTCGCCCGGGGTCACGATCAGCAGCGTCGGCAGCGGGTTGGCGTGCAGCGCGTCGATCGCTTCGCCCAACCCGGCACTCTCGCGCAGCTCGGCCAAGCCCTGCTCGGGGGTCTGCACGGTGACCTTGGCCACATCGGCACGACCGCGCAGGGTCTCGGCGACCTGGCGGGCCGCATCGGCACCGGCGTCGGTCTTGAGGAACAGATTGATGTCGCGCGACTGCTGCACGCTGCCGGCGAAATGCTTGAGGTTGTCCAGCGCGATCGACAGGCCCAGCGGCAGGGCCAGCGCCAGCGCCATGACCATCACCGTGAGCAGGGTCGCCCACGGCTTGCGCCAGGCGCGGCCGAGACTGAAGACCACGCTGTGGCCATGATGGTGCAGCCACACGCCGAAGCGCGACGGCGCGGCGGTTTCTTTGGTCACCGGAGTGTTCATTCGGCCAGGTCCTGCGGCGAGATGTCATCGACCAGGCGGCCGTGGTCCAGGATCAGCACGCGCTTGCGCATGCGCCGCAGCAGGGCCAGATCATGGCTGACCACCAGCACGCTGGTGCCGCGGTCGGGCAGCTCGGCGAACAGCGCCATGATTTCCGCTGCCAGGGTCGGATCGAGGTTGCCGGTCGGCTCATCGGCCACCAGCAGCTTGGGCTCGCCGACAATCGCACGGGCGATGCCGACGCGCTGCTGCTCACCGGCCGACAGCTGCGAGGGCAACGCTTTTTCGCGATGGCCCAGGCCCATGCGTTCCAGCACCGAGCGCACCCGCTTGCCGATCTCATTGCGGCGGGTGCCACGCAGGATCAACGGCAGGGCGACATTCTCGGCGATGCTGCGGTCCATCAGCAGGCGGTGGTCCTGGTAGACCGCACCGACCTCGCGCCGATGCCGCGGAATGCTGCCGCCGCGCACCTTCAGCAGGTTGCGCTCATTGAAGATCACCGCGCCGCGGCTGGGCCGCTCGTCGAGATGGATCAACTTGAGCAGGGTGCTCTTGCCCGCACCGGAATGACCGGTGACGAACAGCATTTCCCCGGGGGCGACATCGAAGCTGACGTCCACCAGTGCCTGGTGGCCGCCGGCATATTGTTTGCTGACATTGTCAAAACGCAGGACGCTCATCCTCTGATTATGCAGGACGAGGGTGGCGCGTAGGTAACGGCAACCTGAGGGGGGGGGGCTGATCGGTAGCGCCGGCCAGCGGCCGGCACTACCTCAGCCGTCAGGTCTTACGAACCGGACAGCATCCGGCGGATCTTGCGGCCCAGGCGGGTCAGGAACGACGCGCCCGGATCGGCGGCCGGCGTGCCACGCATCGGCTTGGCGGTCACCTGCACCGGGGTCACCGGGCCGGTGGCTGCCGCGCCTTCGGCACCTTCGACCGGACGGCCATGGCGACGGCGACGACGCTTGCGCGGGGCGCGCTCGCCTTCCACGGCCGGGCTGCCTTCGGCAGACGGCGCGGCGCTCGGGGCCAGCTGCGGATTGGCGGCGGCATCGGTGGCGACCACCGGCTGCTCGCCTTCCACGCGCGGCTTGCGCTCGCGGCGCGGCTTGCCGTCGGCACTGCGCTCACCCGGGGCGCGGCGCTCGCCACGACCACCGGCCGGCTTGCCGCCACGGCTGCTGCCACCGCCACGACGCTGCTCTTCAGCGGCACGCGCTTCGCGTGCCTCGCGGAAGATCTGGCCGACGCTTTCGTTCTCCTCGCCCTCGGCATCGCCCTCGCCTTCCGGCAACGGTGCACGCGGCGCGCGCGGGATCGGGGTCAGGATTTCGCTGGTGACCGGCTCGACCGGGATCTTCTGCTCGATGTACGCCTCGATATCCGGCAGACCCATCGCGTAGCGCTCGCAGGCGAAGCTGATCGCATCGCCTTCTTCGCCTAGGCGCGCGGTACGGCCGATGCGGTGCACGTAGTCTTCCGCATCGAACGGCAGATCGTAGTTGTAGACGTACTTGATGCCGTCGATGTGCAGGCCGCGGGCGGCGACATCAGTGGCCACCAGGATTTCCAGCTGACCCTTCTGGAAGCGGTTGAGCAGGCTCTCACGCTTCTTCTGCGGTACATCGCCGGACAGCACGCCGACGCGGTAACCGGCCTTTTCCAGCGAACGCGCCACCCGCTCGACGAACACCTTGGTGTTGACGAACACCATGGTGCGGGCGCCTTCGCTGCGCGAGAGCAGGCCCAGCAGCAGCGGGATCTTCTCTTCGTCGGCCGGGAAGTAGATGCGCTGGCGCACGCGTGCGGCCGTGATCGATTCGCTCTCCACCACCAGCTTCTGCGGCTCGTTCATGTGCTCATAGGCCAGCTCCAGCACGCGGTGGCTGAGCGTGGCGCTGAACAGCAGCGTCTGGCGCGTGGTGCGCTCGGGCATGCGGCGCAGCAGG
>Ga0160437_1000259_pt1 | contig 28980 bp, 19 predicted proteins | sample HID1975I_E0MG_FD_108227 | JGI IMG/M metagenome (GOLD analysis project Ga0160437, IMG submission 108227) | Enriched soil microbial communities from UW Madison campus, WI, USA - HID1975I_E0 MG | ecosystem: Environmental > Terrestrial > Soil > Unclassified | place: USA: Madison, Wisconsin... | reverse complement strand
GGCCGGAAAGGGGCCGCTCGCCGGGGTCCGTGTGCTGGAATTGACCAAAGTCTGGGCCGGACCCTACGCCGGCAAGCTGCTGGCGTTCCTGGGCGCCGAGGTGATCCGGGTGGAGAGTCTGGGCTCGCTGGACGTGACGCGGAGCTACGGCGTCAGCGATGTGAACAAGGCGCCGGGGTTCATGGCGGTCAATCCGCAGAAGCTGTCGGTCCAGATCGACATGAAGAGCGAGGCGGGACGGGCGCTGCTCAAGCGGCTGGCGGGTACATGCGACATCGTGCTCGAGAACATGCGCCCCGGCGCGCTGGAGCGGCTGGGGCTGGGCTACGAGGCCCTGAGGGCGGTGCGTCCGGACATCATTCTCACATCGATGAGCATGTATGGGGCGGATGGGCCGCTCGCCTACCAGACCGGCTATGCGCCGTGCTTCGTGGCGCTCAGCGGGATGAGTTCGCTGGTCGGCTACGAAGGCGAGGCGCCTTCCGGCATGAATGTTCGCTATGCCGATTCCAGCTTCGGCGCGGCGGCGGCCTTCGCCTCGCTGGTTGCGCTGCGTCACCGCGAGGCGACCGGCGAAGGCCAGTTCGTGGACGTCTCCGCGGTGGAGACCCTGACCAGCCTGATCGGCGATACGGTCATGGATTTCAGCCTGAACGGCAGGGTGGCTGCCTGCGACGGCAATCGCCATGCGGACATGGCGCCGCACGGCCTCTATCGCTGCACCGGAGAGGACTGGATTGCGCTGGCCGTCCAGTCCGATGCGGAGTGGCGGGCGCTGGCTTCCCGCATCGGCGTGCCGGGATTGGCCGAGGACCGGCGTTTCGCCGCGCTTGCGGATCGCAAGGCCAACGAGGCCGCGCTGGACGGCCTGATCGCGCAGTGGACGCGCAAGCAGGATGCCGCCGCGCTTGCCGCTGCGTTGCAGGCGGCGGGGATAGCTGCCGCCAAGAGCGCCAATTCGGTGGACCTGATCGGCGACGGGCACCTCTGGGTGCGGGGGTTCTACCGTCATGTCGAGGATCAGGACGGTCAGCCGCGCGCGGTTCTCGGCCCGTCATGGCGCATGTCGGACCCGGCCGCGATCACGCTCGCGGCGCCCCGCCTCGGGGAGCACAATGGCTATGTGCTGGGCGAGATCATGGGGCTTTCGGCGGAAGAGCAGGCCTGCCTCCACGAAGCAGGTGCCTTGCGCTGAGAACCCGCGCGAAAAGGTTTGTCCCCAGCGCGGGATTGCGTCAGCTGCTCTTGCTCGTCTTGACCAGTTCGTAATCGCCCGCATCGTCGACCAGGCACTTCCAGCCGGCGTAGACGACGATGGTGGTGAAGGTTTCCTCGATGATCGCGGGGCCAAGGATTTCGTGCCCCGGCCCAAGCTCGGCACCCCGGTGGATCGGCGTTTCCTCGAAGCCCTGGCCCAGGTTGGCGCGGCGCATCAGGGCCGGCTGGGGGGCATGGGCGGCGACGCTGGTTCCCCTGCCTACCGCGGGAGAGGGCGTCTCCACCGAACTGGCGAGACGGACGCCGGTGATCTCGGGCAGTTCGTGCTCGCGAATGTGGCCGTATTCTTCCTGATGGCGCTGGTTGAACAGCGCGATGGCGCGGGCGGGCAGGTCTTCATCGACGAAGGCCAGGTCGCCCAGCCGGTCTCCGGCGTGGATGTCGAAAGTCAGCGCGAAATTCTGCCCGGGATAGCGCATGTTCATCTGGTAGCGCGCGGTGATCCGTTCGGCGGCGAACTGCGCGGCTTCGAAATGGCGCTGCGCCCGATCGGAGAGTTCCCGCCACATCGCCCGCAGGCGGTCTTTGTCGGCGGCAAGCGCGGGCACGATGTAGGATCGCTCCTCGTCTATGCTCGGATTGGCCACGAGCGTCCCGAGGGCGGAAAACGTCGGCGAGGCCTTGGGCACGAGCACGCGCGCGATGCCCAGATCCTCGGCCTGGATCGCCGCGAACACCGGGCCGTTCCCGCCATAGGCCAGCATGACCATTCCGGCGGGATCCATGCCCTTGCCCGCGGTGATCCGCCGCACGCCTTGCGACATCCTGGCATTGACCATGCGCCAGCAGTCGAAGGCGGCCTGCTCCGCGCCGTAGCCCAGTTCCCGCCCCAGCGCGGCAAAGGCTTCGTCCACGCCGGTGCGCGACAGGGAGAAGCTGCCCCCGGCAAAACCCGCGTCGGTCGAGAGGATGCCCAGCATGACCAGGGCATCGGTGATCGTCGGTTCGCTGCCGCCGCGCCCGTAGCAGATCGGTCCCGGCTCCGATCCGGCCGAGGCAGGGCCGACCTGAAGCGCGCCGCCGCTGACGTGGCAGATCGAACCGCCGCCCGCGCCCAGGGTCTCCACTTTCACCATGGGCACGCCGATCAGGTAGCGGTGGTGCATGTTCCAGCCCGCCTCGGCCGGCGCGCTGCCGTCCCGCACGACGGAGATGTCGTAGGAGGTTCCGCCCATGTCGACGCACAGGATATCGCGGTAGCCCTTGGCGGATCCGACATGGGCCGAGCCGATCACGCCCCCCGCCGGCCCCGAGGCCAGCACGCGGATCGGCGCGCCTTCTATATAGTCCACGGTCATGACCCCGCCGCTCGCCTGCATGACCATGAGTTGCCGGGCATAGCCGGCGTCCCTGACGCGGTTCACCAGTTTTTCGAGATAGGAATAGACCCGCGGGGCGACATAGGCGTTGACGATCGTGGTGCTGGTCCGGTCATATTCCGGCGCGCGGGGCAGCACTTCGTGGCTGGCGCAGACCTGCACGCCGGGCAGTTCCTCGGCCAGGATCGCCGCGATGCGCCTTTCGTGGGCGGGGTTCACGAAGGAGAACAGGAGCGAGATCGCCACCGATTCCACGCCTTGTTTTCGCAGCCGCGCGCAAGTCTCGCGCACCGCCGCTTCGTCGAGCGGCTTGTGCACCGTCCCGTCATGCAACATGCGTTCGGGCACCGTCAGGCGGCGGCGGCGCGGGGCGATCTGGATGGGCGGCTCCAGGCGGACGTCCCAGATGTCTTCCTTGAAACCCCGGCGGTACTCCACCTCGTCGCGGAATCCCTCGGTGGTGATGAGGCCGGTGACGGCGCCGTTCATCTCGATCAGGGTATTGTCCGCGACGGTGGTGCCGTGGACGATGGTGTCGCAGGCGCCCAGAAAGTCCCCGAGCGCAAGGCCTTCCATGTCGGCCAGCTTCTGCAGCCCGGTCATGACGCCTAGCGAGCGGTCTTCCGGCGTGGAGAGGTTCTTGTGGAGGCGGACCTCCGTACCCTTGAGCAGGGCGAAGTCGGTGAACGTGCCCCCGATGTCGATGCCGACGCGATAGCCCATCGTTTCCCCCCTCAGGCAGCCGCAGCCATGGTCATGTTCCGGCGCAGCGCCGCCGTGGCATCGTGGTCCACTTCGAGGTCGTATTCCTCGATGCTTCCCTTGAGGATCACGCCGTAGCGGCTGCGCGCGGCCTCGATGCTGACGTATTCGTCCAGCACGTCCTCCTTGACCGCTTCGGGATCGCGCGCCAGCGGCGGGCCGAACCCCGCGCCGCCGCCATGCTGATAGGCGATCACCGCGCCTGCCGGGAGCATGGCCTGGGCGGTTTGCTCGATCCGGTATTCGTTCGGCGTGCCCACCTCGAACCGGTTGGAATAGGGAATGGCGTCCTCGCCGCCGCACATGCCGCGCAAGGGGTGGTCGGCCGAGACCATCCAGGCCATCGCCGTGACGGGTTGCAGCACCTGCTTGACGTTGAGGCTGCCCGGCGCGCCGCGCCACTGCCCGGCGCCGCCGGCGTCGGTCGTCATCTCGCGGCTGATGTTGAGGATGGGATAGCGCGTTTCGGCATCCTCGGCCTCGGACAGGATCAGGCTGCCCAGGCTGACCGGACACGATCCCCAGCCGTCGATCCCCGGCACGGCGGATACGTCCATCGAGCGGCAATCGACGCCCTGGTCCATCCACATCGTGCCGGCTTCGTCGAAGCCGATCACCGCATTGGGCATGCCGATCTTGTAGAGCTGGGGGGCGGAGCGCTGCGGCGCGACGTTGCTGAGTGCGAGGCACACGGCTTCGGTGATCTCGCAGGCCGGATGGAAAGAGCCGAGCGCGGCAGGCTTGTTCGGCGGCGGCTGTGCTATCGAGCCTTCGGGGACGATCATCTCCACGGCATCGAAGAAGCCTTCGTTCTTGACGATGTCCGGCGCCATCGCCGCCACGACTTGCGTCATGATATAGCTGCGCGTGTTCGCGAAAGTGTTCCACACGCCCACCAGTTCGGGCCGCGCGTCGGTTCCGGTGAGGTCGATCGTCAGCCGGTCCCCCGCCACGCGGCAGGCGACCTGGACCCGGATGTCTTTGGTTCCCGCCGTGTCGTGGTCGATGAAGACGGCGGCCTCGTACGTGCCGTCCCGCCAACCGGACACTTCCTCGCGGCAACGCGCGGCGGTGTGAGCGATCGAGTGATTGATCGCCGCCTTCACCCGGTCCGAGCCATAGCGGCCGATCAGACCCTGCAACCGCGCCGCCCCTTTCTGGACGCCGGTTATCATGGCGGCGAGATCGCCTGCGAACGAGGGAAAGCGGTTGTTGCGCTCCACCATGCGCAGCACGTCCTTGCGCGGCTCGCCGCGGTGCACGAGCTTCAGGCAGGGATAGGAGACGCCTTCGGTGAAGATGTCGGTGGCCTCCAGCGTGAAACCGCCGGGGTCCTTGCCGCCGGTGTCGCCCTGGTGGGCCTGAAGCGTCTGCACCACGATCAGCTCGCCCGCATCGTCGAAAACGGGCGCATAGATACAGTAATCGGGCAGATGACCGCCGCCGTGGTCGGGGTCGTTGGCGAGGAAGACATCGCCCGGCCCCCAGTCGAACGCCTCGAAGTTCATCAGGCCCCAGCGCACCATCATCGGGTTGACGAAAGTGAGGTGCGGCGTGCCGATGGCGCCCATGGCAAGACGGCCGTGGGCATCCACGATCGCGGCATTGCGCTCGTTCGACTGGTTTATGATCGGCGAGGACGCCGCGCGGCCGAGATGGGTCGCGGCCTCGAAGCACACCGTCTCGAAGGCGCCCCGGATGATCTCGGCGGTGACGGCGTCGATCCCGGCCCCCGTGGGCAGAGGAGCGCGCTGGGCCGCGAGCTTGCGGTTGAGTTCAAAGGACACGGTGCCAGTTGCTCCTCATTGTTCGCTCGTCACTGTTCGGTCGTCACTGTTCGGTCGGCCAGGTGCCGGCGGCGGATTGATGGGCCAGCGGCGAGGCGGGATCGCCGATCTCCACCAGCGAGCCGTCCTCCCGCTTGCCGTAGATGGAAAGCGCGAGGCCGAGATCGACTTCGCCGGCTACCACGGGGGGCTGCTTCGGCCTGGCGGCGCCGCGCTTCTCGCGACCGGATCCTGCGGATCTTGGGCTTCGCCGCATCCTGTCCTCCCTCCTGAGCATCGCGCGATCGCGCAGCTTCTGCATCCGGTCGCTACGGCCCCATTTCCGGCCCCGCAAGCAGTGCCGCAGCGGCTGCAACGTCCGGCAAGACAGAGTGCAACGTCAGCACAGCGCGCAAGGCCCGGCCCGTGCTAGCGCTGAGGCGACCCAGCCATGGCGAGCGAACCTGCGATCCTATGACCGAGCCCACATTCCTGCGCGCCCTGCACGAAAACGACCTGCCGCCGGGCGAGAAGAAAGCCGTCGACCTGGCAGGCAGGTCCATCCTGATCTGCCATGTCGGCGGCCGGTTCTTCGCGGTGTCCAACATCTGCTCCCACGCGGAGGAGCGGCTGGAGTGTGGCCGGATGGGCAATGGCTGGATCGCCTGTCCCATCCACGGCGCGCGCTTCGATCTGGCAAGCGGAAAGCCCAGAAACCCGCCGGCAAAACGCCCCATCGCTACTTATGCGGTTCGCCTTGTCGAAGGATGGATCGAGGTGGAAATGCCTTAGGCTACCATCTGGAAGAGGCTCGACAGGTCCGTTGCCGTTATGCCGGGATGGACGGATGGCCACGATACTCGCGCGGAGCGAGGCCGTAGCGTGACTTGAACATGCGGCTGAAATGCGCGCTGCTCTTGAACCCGGCCAGATAGGCGATCTCGCTGATCGCGTAGTGCTGCATCTTCTCGTCGCCCAGCCAGTCGTGCGCGGTGGTCATGCGCTTGTCCCAGATCAGGTTGGAGAACGAAAGCGCGCTCTTCTTCAGCACATGGCACAAGTACCGGAGCGAAATGCCGCAGCTGTCCGCCACCATCCGGGCATTGAGATCGGGATTGGCGAAGTTCTGGTTGATGTAGCGGGTGATGTCGCCGATCCGCTTGTCGCAGATGGTTTCGCGCGCGGGCGGGTTTCCTGAAAGCCGCGTGATCGTCTTGCTGATGCCGGTGAGCAGCGCCTGCACCAGTTGCTCCGCCATGTCCTGGTCGATCTGGTCGTCCTGTTCGAACACCAGTTCGAGTATGCGGTCGGTCAGGGCCAGTTCGCCGCTGGAGGCCGGGAAGGCGCGGCCCGCTTCGATGTTCTCGCTGAGGACCGCGTAGATCTTGTGGGAGGGGACGACGACGTGCATCACCTCCAGCTCGCTGTTCTCGGGCGGGACAAGCTCCATGTAGAACGGCCGCGTGGAGCGCGTGATCGCACATTCGCCGGCGTTCACGACGTGCCGGCCGCCGGCATGGGAGATGGTCATCTGGCCCCGGCGCAGGAACCAGAAGATCACCAGATTGGTCTTGTCGTTGCGGATGTGGCCCCAGGAGCGCCGGAACGCGAGGCCCGAGCGCGAGACTTCCTTGCAGATCGTGTATTCGCCCGCGAGGCTCTTCTCGATCCGCACGTCGATATTATGCGACGACAGGGGCACCAGATCGCCGTCGTAGTAGTCCGCCTTGTTCGTGCCTCGAAATTCGAACCGCCGGGATTCGTGGTTCGCCGTGGTCATGTCGAACGCGAGAACGGGCATCTGCTTATCCTTCTCCGAAATGCTCTTGCGGCATTGTGATCTACCATAGCTCATTCGTGGGCCCGGCGACAGTAGGCTGGTCGTGAGGCCCGGTCGTGGGCCCGGTCAGAATGCGTAAGACAGCTCCAGCCCGTAGGTACGCGGCTTGCCCACGACGGCGCCGTTGTGGCCCAGCGCGACGGCAAGCTGCATGCCGCCCACGAAATAGTCCTCTCCGAACAGGTTCTCGCCATAGAGCGCCGCGGAAAAGTCCGAACCCATGATCTTCTTCCAACTGAGGCGGCTGTTCACCAGGGCATAGCCGGGCAGCTTCGTGCGCGGTGAGACGCTGGCCGCGGCATTCGAGAAATACTGGCCGGTCTGCGCATAGACTTCGCCGCGCAGGCTGATCTCGCCGGCATCCTGCGCCACCGGCAGGATCACTTCCGCCCAGCCGGTGCCAGAGGCCTTGGGCGTGTCGCCAACCGGGCCGTAGAAGTAGGTGCTGCCGAACAGCTCCACCTGGTTGCGGGTGAAGTCCGCATCGGTCAGGGCCAGCTGGCCGCCGAGGCGCAGCCATTCCATGGGCATCACCGTGCCCTCGGCCTCGATGCCGCGCACCCGCTCGGCCGGCACATTGGTGGTGAAGGCGATGGAGGCAAGGGGACCTGCAGGGCCGTCGGGATCCGGAAACTCCACGCGCTGGACGTGCTGGATCCACTGGTTGAACAGCGCCAGGCTCAGCGAGGCGGGCCGGCCGAAGGCGCGGCCGCCGTACTTGACGCCGGCCTCTATGTCCTGCGTCGTTTCGGAATCGAAGAAGTTGCTGCCGCCCAGCGTGACGATGCCTACCGGATCGAGCGTGCCGTTGTAGCCGCCGCTGCGGAAGCTGCCGCGCGTCTTGAGGTAGAGCAGCCAGTCGGCATCGGGCTTGTATTCCAGGCCGACTTCCCAGCTCGGATCCTGGTAGGTGCGCTTCTGCTGGGGCGGGCCGAAATTGTCCGATCCGGCAAGCTGCACCCCGTAGACCCGCTCGCGCGTGTAGCGCAGCCCGGCCGTCAGCCGGAAGCCCGGCGCACCGATGCGTCCGAGATCGTAAGTGCCCTGCGCGTAGAGCGCGTCGGTGTGGTTCTTGATGCGGAAATGGTTGACCGCATAAGTCGGGAAACCGGGATTGGGGGAGAGATCGAAATAGGTCTGCGGATAGAGCGACCTGGTGTTCTGCCGCTGGAGATAGAGCCCGACGATGAATTCCAGCGCGCCGTCGGCAGCCTTGCCCTGTAGCTGCAGTTCCTCCGAATAGGAGCGCAGGTCCTCCACGTTTCCGAACTCGCCTGCGGGGGCATTGGCGGTGAGGATGGTGGCGAAGGGCGCGCCGAGCTGGGGTTGCTGCGAATCCGTGTAGGAATCCACCAGGCCGAAGATGTTGCGCAGCCGCAAGTCCCCGCCCAGCTCGATCTCCGTCGTGTTCGAGGCGTTCCAGTTCTCGCCGAAATGATCGGCTCCGGCAGGGTGGTTGGTCTTGTAGAGGCCGAGACGTCTTTGCTCCTCGACATAGGCGATCAGGCCCGGAGCATAGGCGTTCGGATGCGCGGCAAGGTACCGTGCCCAGGCGCCCGGACCTAGCACGCCGTCCAGCGAGGGGCCGAACAGCAGGCCCGCGCTGCACGACAGGGCAAAGCCGTTGTTCGTCTCTCCGCAGCCGTAGACGCTGTAGGTATAGGAGGCGCCGGTATTGTTCCCTCCGCTGCGCGCATATTGCACCACCGTCGTATTGACGAGGTCGGGCGTGGGCTTGAGCGTCAGGGAAATGCGGCCGCTTTCGCGATTGACCCTGCCGAGGTCCTCCCCTGTGTAGAGATCGCGGATATATCCGTCTGCATATGTCAGGTTGAAGGCGGCGCGCAGCAGCACCTTGTCCGCCACCAGCGGTATGTTGATCGCGCCTTCGACTTCGCGGCGGTCGTAATTGCCGTAGCGGCCGCGCAGATAGCCTTCGAACCTGTCGGTCGGCCGGGCCGACGTGAACAGCACGGCGCCGCCCGTTGCGTTGCGGCCGAACAGCGTGCCTTGCGGCCCTTTCAGCACTTGCACCGATTGCAGGTCGAAGAAGGTGGAGGCGCCGCTCACCGGCATGGGCACTTCGTTCAGGTAAGTGACGACTGCGGAAGGCGAGCCGCTGAAGATGTCCGCGCTCTGCCCGCGCAGGGAGTAAGTCAGCGAATTGTTGCCCTGCGTCTGGCGGATCGTCAGGCCGGGTACCGTCCGCTGGAGATCGGCATCGGTCACCACCGCGCGCGAGACGAGATCCTCGGCTCCGATTGCCGTGATCGAGATCGGCACGTCGGCCAGGCTTTCTTCGCGCCGTCGCGCCGTGACGACGATGACGCCGCTTTCGTCGGGACCGATCGGGGCGGTGGCGGTCGGCTGCTCCTCCTGCGCAACAGCCGGCGCAGGCGTCAGCGCGGTGATTGCCATAGCCACGGCCATGGCCGTCGGCGAAGCGAGACCGGCCGTGCCTGTGCCGGAAACGTGCGAGCGGCTGCGATAGGTCTTCAGATGGTCCTCCCCGCCTGGCATTTTCCGCAAGTTGTCCTTGCCGGAACCTTCCCCAGTTCGGTTCGACTCTAAGTTGCCCCAGAGTGATCCGCTATGCCTGCATCAGCAACGGCAAGCGCCTGTGGGCGAGATACCGCCGCGCGATCGATGGGCCTTGCCGGAAACTGCCATGGCAATTGCTCTGACCTGTCAGCGCTCTGCGAAGGCACGTTTTGCCTTGGCGATGTCTTCTTCCCTCGGGCTAAGTGGCGGCACTGGGGACGTGGCCCAAGCCCTTGCAGGCAGGCGCTGCGTCCGGAAACCGGAAGCACGGAGCAGGATGGCGGATGAGGGAGCAAGCGGGCTTGGGCAAGGGTTCGGGGCATCATCCGGCATCCGCGCCGGTCGTGTTGATCACCGGCGCCAGCGCCGGCATCGGCGAGGCGATTGCGCATCGTTTCGCGGCGGCGGGCTACCGGATCGTCGCCGTGGCGCGGCGGCAGGAAAAGCTGGATGCTCTGGCGCGCACCCTGTCGCCCCTGACGCAAGTGGAGACTCTCTCGCTCGACGTGGCCGAGCCCGCAAGCGCCGCCCGCGCCGTCCGTTTTGCGCTCGACAGGTTCGGCCGGCTCGACTGCCTGGTCAACAACGCCGGTTCCGGCCGCTGGGCGCCCGTTCACCAGACCGACGACGCAGCGATGGACGAAGTGATCGACATCAGCCTCAAGGCCACTTTCCGTTTCTGCCGAGAGGCCGTGCCCGCGCTCGGGCCGGGTTCGGCGATCGTCACGGTCGGCTCGACCTTCGGCCTGATCGGCGGGCTGGACGGAGGCATCTACTGTGCCGTCAAGGCGGCGCTGGTGGGGCTGACGCAGACGCTGGCCGCCCAGTACGGACCGCAGGGCATCCGCTCGAACCTGGTGGCGCCCGGCGTCATCAAGACCGACATGACCCGCGACCACTGGGACCTGCAGGGATTCCGGCGCCTCAACCAGGAAATGACCCCGTTCGACCGCGAGGGCACGGTTCAGGACGTGGCGAATGCGGTGTTCTTCCTGGCCTCGCCGGAGGGCAGTTACATCAACGGACAATCCATCGCCGTGGACGGCGGCTGGACGACCACCAAGTTCCTGGCAACCGAGGCGCTCGTCGCGGACCGCGTGCTTCCGCAGGCGGCCGGTGCCGCTGCAAGCCTCTGAAAAGCGGAGATACGACATGGCTGCTGCTGAAACTCAGGTCACCGGCCCCGCTCCCCGTGAGGCGGGACAATGCCCCGCGGCGCAGGGATCGGCGCTTCTGGGCAGTGCCTCGCTGACGGATCCGGCCATCTCGGCCCAGCCCACGGCCTATTACGATGCGATGCAGGCGCTCGATCCCGTCCATTACGACGAGAAGCTGCGGATGTACCTGGTCTCGCGCTACGAGGACATCCAGACCGTCCAGCGCGATCCGATCACTTATTCGGTTGAGCATGGCTACAAGGCGCAATATGCGGCCGGCTTCTTCGAGGAGTTCCAGCAGATCCTGGAACGCGACGGACAGGGCTATTTTCCCGACGCCATCATGTCCGACCCGCCTTACCACACACGCATCCGCAAGCTGATGGACAATGCCTTTTCGGCCCACCGTGTCCGGCAGCTGGAACCCCTGATCGAGACCATCGTGCGCGAGACGATCGAGGGCTTCATCGATCGGGGAGAGTGCGACGGGGTGAAGGACTTCGCGGTGCCGGTCACCATCCGCGTCATCTGCGAGCAGTTGGGCATCGACGTCTACGACGCGGACAAGATCCAGCGCTGGTCCATCGCCGTGACTCAGCAGATCGGCCGCATGCAGAACCGCGAGCAGATGATCGCCAATGCCAGGGACATCTGCGACCTCCAGAACTTCCTGATCGCCCATATGCGCGACCGTGAGGCGAACCCGCGCGAGGACATGATCTCCGATCTCGTCCACGCCCGGGCGGAAGGGGAGGACAACCCCACCCTTGCTTTCGGGGAAGCCGTCTCGCTGGTGCGCGCATTGATGATCGCGGGCAACGAAACGACGGCGACGGCGATGTCGAACATGCTCTACATCCTGGCCACGCAGCCGGAGGTCGCCGAACTGCTGAAGGAATCCGCCGACGATGACCGGTTGCTCTCGCGCTTCGTGGAGGAGCTTCTGCGGATCGAGCCGCCCGTGCGCGGCCTTTCGCGCATGACCACGCGGCCGGTGGAACTGGGCGGCAGGAGCCTGCCCGAAGGCGCGCACCTGCTGCTCATGTATGCCTCGGCCAATGACCAGCAGGACGTGTTTCCCTGTCCGCGCACGTTCGACATGGAGCGTTCCAACCTGGGCCGTCACGTTTCGTTCGGAGGCGGTTCGCACCGCTGCATCGGGCTGTCGCTGGCGCGCATGGAGATCCGGGTGGCGGCGCGCGAGGTGATCCGGCGCATGGAGGATTTCAGGCTGACCGTTCCGGCGGGGGACCTGAAGTACCTGCCCACGGTCGCCACGCATTCGATCGAGTGCCTGCCGATCGCCTTCTCCAAGCGGGCATGAGGGAGCGGCACTTGGGTCAGGAGCTGGCAGGAAAAGTCGCCGTGATCACCGGCGCGGCGCGGGGCATCGGCCGCGCGACCGCCGCGCTGTTCGTGGCCGAAGGCGCAAGGGTGGTGATCGGCGATATCGACGAGGAGGCCGGACAGGCCGCCGCCCTTGCCCTGGGGGAGGCCGCGATCTTCCGAAAGGCGGATGTCGGCCGGACTGAAGACATCGACGCGCTGGTGGCGGCGGCCGTCGACCGGTTCGGCGCCCTGGACGTGATGTTCAACAATGCCGGCGTCTCGTGCAGGCCGAGCGCCGATTTCCTCGACGACGATCTTGTGGATTTCGAACAGGTGATGCGCGTCAACGTGCTGGGGGTGATCCTGGGGACGCAGCGCGCCGCGCGGCATATGGCCAGGAACGGCGGCGGGTCTATCATCAACAACACGTCCATCGCCGGGCTCATTCCGGGTCTGGCCATGCTCGCCTATCGCACCTCGAAAGTGGCCGCGATCCATGCCAGCAAGTCCATGGCGATCGATCTGGCGCAATATGGCATCCGGGTGAACTGCCTGGCCCCCGGTCATATTCCCACCGATCTCAATGCCTTCGCGCCCCCGGGCGCATCGCTCGAGGCGGCCGCGCGTATCCAGGTGGCCATGAAGCCGGTGTGGGATGCGAACAAGCCGCTGAAGCGCCAGGGTACGCCCGAAGACGTGGCGCAGGCGGTCCTGTTCCTCGCCGGCGGCCGGTCGGCCCAGATCACCGGCACCGTGCTCGCCGTGGATGGGGGGATATCCGCGGGCGATCCGGTCAATCATTTCAGGGAGCTGATGGCAGCGCGTGCCGCGGCTCTGGGCGAAGGGGCGTGATGGCGATGGGCGTGACAGTGACATTCGTGGAGGAAGGCGGCGCGGAGCGGAAGTTCGAGGGCGTGGAGCCGTCCCAATCCCTGATGGAAGTGGGCCGCACGCACGGCGTGAGCGGCATTCTGGCCGACTGCGGGGGCGCCTGCGCCTGCGCGACTTGTCATGTCTATGTCGACGATGCCTGGATGGAGAAAGTCGGCAGTGCCGATGCGATCGAGGCGGAAATGCTCGACCTCGTTTCGGAATTCCAGAAGCCGAACAGCCGGCTCTCCTGCCAGATCCGCTTGCGGGAAGAGCTGGACGGGCTGCGCGTCGAAGTGGCGCCTAACGGCTATTGAGCGGTCAGGCCGCCGCCTGTCTCGGCGCCGCGCCAGTGGCGATGGCATCGAACCGTTTCAGCAAGGGGCCGAGCTGTTCGCGATAGGCGGCGACTCCGGCCATCTTCACCGGCCCGAACCCGCAGATCAGCGCTGCCGATGCGGCGATTTCGGTCGCGGTGGCGAGTCCGTCCTCGGTCATGCAATCCGCCAGCGAGCAGATCAGTCCGCGATATTCGCCGATAAGCGCCCGCTCCATGCGGCGCTCCGCAGTCATGCCGAAAGGGTCGAGCCGGGTGCCGCGCAGGCTTTTCATGCGGGCGAGCAGCGCAAAGAGGGGGAAGATCCAGCGCCCCATCGCGATCTTGCGCGGTCTTCCTGTTTTCGCATCCTTGCGGAAGGCGAGGAGGGGCGGGGCCAGGTTGACCTCCAGCCGGTAGTCGCCGTCGAACTGCGCGGCTAGTCCGGCCCGGAACGCCGGCGCGGTGTAGAGCCGTGCCACTTCGTACTCGTCCTTGTACGACATCAGGCGGGCAAGCTGCTCTCCCGCGGCCATGAGAAACGGCTGCGGATCGGCGATCCCGCGCGCCGCCAGCCGCCCGGAGATGTCATGCAGGAACGCGCGATAGTCTGCCGCCAGGGCCTCGTCCTGATAGGCGGCGAGGTGGCGGCTGCGGCTTTCCGTCAGGGTTTCCAGATCGGCGGGCATGGGCGAAACCGGATCGAGCCTGGCGACGGGTTCCAGGTCCTCGGGGAACGCCGCAGCGATCCGGCCCAGCGCCAGCGCGCGCAAGTTGGCCTCCACGGCGGTGCCGTTCAGCCGCACCGCCACGGCAATGGCGCTCACGCTCACCGGCAAAAGCCCTTTCTGCGCGGCGAAGCCGACCATCAGCAGGTTGGTGAAGATCGTGTCGCCCATCAACCGGGCCGCGAGGGCGAGCGCGCGCACCGATGCGACGTTTCCCTCCCCGACCCGTGTGGCGATGGCAGGCAGGAAGGTGGCGGCGCGGAAGTCCAGGTCCTTGCGGGTCTGGAATTCGCCGGTCGGCACGACATCCACATTCGCAATCACCCGACTGTCCGGTCGCAAGGTTCTGACGACATCGGGGGCAGAGGCGACCACGAGATCGCAGGCGAGCAGCAGGTCGGCCTGGCCGGTGCCCAGTCGGGCGCTCGGAATGCGCGCAGGATCCGCGGCGAAGCGGATGTGGCTCATCACCCCGCCACCTTTTTGCGCCATGCCCGTCATGTCGAGCACTTTGGCCGCCTTGCCCTCGATATGCGCGGCCATGCCCAGCACAGCGCCCACCGTCAGCACGCCGGTGCCGCCGATCCCCGTCACCAGCATGGCATAGCTATCCGGGACAGCGGCGAGCGCCGGTTCGGGCAGGCTTGCGATCAGCGGTTCGAGCGCGCCCATATCGGCGCCGCGCCGCGCGACCCGGGCGCCGCGCACGGAAACGAACGAGGGGCAGAAGCCTTTGACGCAGCTGTAGTCCTTGTTGCACCCGGACTGATCGATGGCGCGTTTGCGCCCAAAGGCGGTTTCAAGCGGGGTGATGCTGACGCAATTGGACTGGCGCGAACAATCGCCGCAGCCTTCGCAGACGGCGGGGTTGATGTAGAGCCGCATGTCCGGATCGGGCGCATCGCCCCGCTTGCGGCGGCGGCGCTTCTCGTTGGCGCAGGTCTGCTCGTAGAGGATGGCGGAGACGCCGGGCACCGCGCGCAGGTCGCGCTGGACCGTGTCCAGCCGGTCGCGATCGAGCACGCGGACTTGCGCCGGGAGCTTGCCGCGCCAGTGCTCGGGCCGGTCCGAGACCAGGACCACCGGATCGACGCCTTCCGCGATCAATTCGGCGGCGATCTGCTCCGGCTGGATATTGCCTTCCAGCGGCTGGCCCCCGGTCATCGCCACGGCATCGTTGTAGAGGATCTTGAACGTCACGTTCGCCGAGGCCGACAGCGCTGCCCGGATCGCCAATATGCCCGAATGCGTATAAGTGCCGTCGCCCATGTTCGAGAAGACATGCCCGGTCTCGGTGAAATGCTGGGCGCCCAGCCAGGGCAGGCCTTCGGCGCCCATGCCGACCACATTCATCGTGCGGCGCTCGGGCATGAAGGCGGCCAGGCCATGACAGCCCGTTGCGCCCATTGCCAGGCTGCCCTCGGGCACATGGGTGCTGGTGTTGTGGGGACAGCCCGAACAGAAGTAGGCCGGGCGAACCGCTCGGGCTGGCTCCGCCGCTGCCGCTTCCAGAGTGGCAAGCCGCTCGGCGGCGTCGCGGGCAGCCCCATCGAGAACGCCGAGCCCCGCCAGACGCGAAACGAGGACGCGTCGCACCAGTCCCGCATCCAGGACATTGTCGAGCGGCAGCAGCGCGCGGCCCTGCTCGTCCCGCTTGCCGAGAAGGAGGGGACGCGGGCCGGGCATGGCGAATAGGGCGGCGGCCAGCTGCTCCTCGATCACCGGGCGCTTCTCTTCCACCACCAGGATCTCGCGCGCGCCGGCGCAGGTGCTGCGCAGGAACGCCTCGTCCATCGGCCAGGTCATGCCCAGCTTGACCAGCGCGATGCCGAGGGCCTGGCATCGGGCGGCGTCGAGGCCAAGCGCCAGCAAGGCTTCGCAGACGTCGAGATAGGGCTTGCCCGCGGTCAATATCACCAGGTTGCGCCGCTCGGGCGCGATGAGCACCCGGTTGAGGCCGTTTGCGCGCGCAAACTGGACGGCCGCAGGCAGGCGCTCGTTCACCACCAGCGATTCCTGTGTCAGCGGCGGCAGGCTGCGGCGGATGTTGAGATCCACCCCTGCCGGACGGTCGGGCCGCTCGATCCGCAGATCGGGCAGGATGACCGAGGAGGTCAGGTCCAGCGTATCGGTGACGGCCTTGAGGCTGACGTAGAGGCCGCTGAACCGCGACATCTCCCAGCCGAGCAGGCCATAGGCGATGATCTCGTCGGTGGTGGAAGGCGCCAGGATCGGCAGGAATCCGGCGATCAGCGTGTGTTCGGACTGGTGTGCGGAAGCCGAGGACTTGGCCGCATGATCGTCCCCCGCAACCACCAGCACGCCGCCGTTTGCGTGAGTGCCCTCGAAGTTTGCCAGCTTCAGCGCTTCGCAGGCGCGGTCGACGCCAAGGCCCTTGGCGTACCAGAGGGCGAACACGCCATCGAAGCGCGGCTTGCCGAACCAGTCCACTTGCTGGGTCCCGCGCAGGCTGGTGGCGGCCAGTTCCTCGTTCAGGCCGGGCTCGAAGTGGATCCGGTGCGCGTCGAGCAAGGCCTTGGCCGACCACAATTGCGCATCGAGCGTCGTGATCGGCGATCCGCGATAACCGGTGACATAGCCTGCCGTGTCGCGCCCGGCGGCCCGGTCCCGCCGCGCCATGTCGAGCGGCAGGCGCACGAGCGCCTGCATCGATGTCAGGAACACTTGCCCCGAGGTCTGCTCGAACCGGTCCTGCAAGGCGGCGACGGACTTGGTCACGCAAAGTCCTTCGGGCAAGGCCCCGGTGTTTCGGTTCCCCTGGGCTGCGGCGTCGTGCCTCTTCCGCCGCCCTGCTGCGCGCTTTCCCGCATTACCATTGGGGCCTGAACGGCTCCATCGCCATGTACCTGTCCACGGCGTCCTCGAAGTGGCGGATGCGGATTTCCTGATAGTTGGCAAGCGTTATGCCGGGCTTGGCGCTGGCTTCCAGGCCCTCCTGCTGGGCATGGAGATTGTCGGTATCCTGGTCGAGGATGCGGCCGAAACCGGGGTCCATCCCTTCGGCTTCGGCGAAGGACTGGTCGTCGTCCAGGATCTGCACTTCCGCGGTTTCCGGGCGGCGTCCGCCGCGGGGGATCGGCCGCATGAACATGACCTCGTAGATGCAGCGGCGATGGTCGCGGGCGTCGGGCCGGAAGCGGTAGAGCATGGGCAGGGAAATGCCGGGGAAGACGTAGAGGTTGGGGAACATCGTATAGGAATAAGTGTCGAGCAGCTCGGTGTCGGAAACCTGGCTGAGGTCGGCATCGGCAGCCTTTTCGAACATGGCGCGGAACATGTCCGCCATGACCTGCCGCGCGCGCTCGCCCGGGGCCAGCCGCGGCTTGCTGCCGCCCAGCGCGGAGCTGTCTCCCAGCGTGAAATTGTCGATGATGTCCTGTTCGCTGTACTTGCCGGCCAGGTTCGGGCTGACCACGCCAAGCGTGGAGATGAATCGGTTCACATGCTGGCCATAGACGTCGTACTGCGAATTCACGTCGCCGTTGGCCGGGGCGACCTGGGGATGGGTGTCGAGCACATGGTAAGCCTCCTGGAAGGCTTCCACCGTCAGCTTCCAGTTCGCCGGATAGCTCTTCTGGACGTGGAGATAGATGTATCGGTCCTCCAGTTTCCAGGCCTCGAAATGCTTCATGATTTCCGGGCCGAAGTACGTTGCCAGCGTGGGCGCGTCGGGGTCCATGTTGATGAACACGAAGCCTCCCAGGCACTCCACCCTGGCATCGGGCAGGCGCATCCGCTCCGGGTCGACATGGGCGAAGTCCCACTGGCAGGGGATGTTCCGGTTGGTGCCGTCGAGGTTCCAGCTCCAGCCGTGGAACGGGCACTTGATCTGGTTGCCGCTGCCCAGGGTGTTCGACGGTTTCAGCTTGGTGCCGCGATGAAGGCAGGCGTTGAAATGCGCCTTGATCTCGTTCTCGGCCACGCGGGTGACGATGAAGCTGTAGGGGCCGATGTCGTAGACGTAATAGTCGCCCACTTCGGGAATGTGCTCCTCGCGGCAGGCCATCTGCCAGGTGCGGGTCCAGAGCTTGTCGAATTCCTGTTTCTGGAACGCGGGATCGACGTAGCGATCCTTCGATATGTCCTGGCTGCCCAGGTATTCGTAGGATTGCGAGGTCGCCCAGTCCGGGGCGGGAACCCGGTCGCGGGCGATGATGTCCTGCGTGCTTTCCGCAGGGCAGCGCGCCTCGCCAAGCGCGAGAGTGTCTGGCTCAGGCTTCATCCCACTTTCTCCACCTTGCGGCCGGCGGGCGATGCTTTCGCGCGGGCGCCGCTGTCGTTCTTGTGCATCTGGCCGTCCTTCATGATCAGGAGAAGCCTGGCGGTTTCCGTCAGCACGGAGACGTCCGCCAGTGGATCGCCGTCGACCAGGATCAGGTCGGCCAGCGCCCCTTCGGTCAGGGTGCCGAGATCGCCTTGTGCCCTCATGGCCAGGCCGCCGTTGCGGGTGGCGCAGACCAGTGCAGCGGCGGGGCTGTAGCCGTAGTATTCGACGAAGAACTGCAGGTCCCGCGCCTGTGCGCCCTGCTTGCTCCAGCCGAAGCCGTAATCGCCGCCGATCAGGTGGCGCACGCCGCGCTTGCGCAGTTCCGTGTGCGTGCGGATGGAGTTTTCCATCAGCTCGGGAATGTTCATATATCCGCCGACTTCGGGCGTGAGGCCGAATGCGGAGGCTTCGCCCTTGAGGATCTGGTGGAACAGCCCGACCGTGGGTACCACGAACATCCGGTCGCGGGCCTCCTCCATCATGTCCAGCAGTTCCTCGTCGGCATATTCGCAGTGGAACAGGGCATCGACCCCGGCGCGCAGGCAGGCCTTGGAGCCGGCGATCGAGCGCGTGTGGGCGTTGATCTTGCGGCCATAGGCATGCGCCGTCTCCACCGCGACGCGGATTTCCTCGAACGTCATCGGCGTGGTGTGGGCGGGCGTGGAGGGATAGAAGGGATCGCCGGAGACATCGAGCTTCACATTGTCCACGCCCTCGCGGCAATGGAGGCGCACGGCGCGGCGCATCTCCTCCACACCGTCGACGATCGTGGCAGGGCCAATGCGCGGATCGTGTTCCTTGCCCTCGTCGCCCATTGCCCCCGTGACGCTGATCTCCAGCCCGCCCGCGCGGATGCGGGGGCCGGGAAGCCGCCCGGCCTCGACCTCGTCACGCACCGCCACGGCAAGCCGCAGCTTCGCTTCCGAAGCGCCATAGGCACTGGTGAAACCCGCATCGATCAGGGCCTTGGCGCCGCGTGCGGCGGTGAAGACCTGCCGCTCCGGCGAGGGGGTGATGAGATCCTCCGTGCGCGTCACGTTCTCGAAGGAAAGATGCGTATGGCCCTCGGTCATGCCGGGCATGAGGAACAGGCCGGAAGCATCGACGATTTCCGCTCCCGGCGGGCACGGTCCGCCGCCGCGCAGGACGGCGCGGATACGGTTGCCTTCTATCAGCACGTCTCCGGTGAACGGATCGGCGCCGGTGCCATCCCAGATGCTGGCGCCCTGAATCACTGTGCTGCCCATTGGATGACCTTTCTCCATCGGCTTACCGGATCATCCTTTACCGGCTGGCGCCTCGCTGCCCGATGACGGGACATGCACCGCGACTTGTCTGCCCGCGCCAGCACGCGGCGACACGGTTGTTCCGGGGCGGGGGCTGGGGCAATCGACGGGACGCAGGACCCGCAAGAGGCAGCCATGATCCGAGGAATTCACCACGTTTCCGTCCACGTCCGCGATCTCGAACGGATGATCGCGTTCTACCGCGATGCCTTCGGTTTCGAACTGGTGGGCGAGCCCTTCGGCTGGAAGGAAGAGCCGGTGCTGGACGCTCTGATCGACGTGCTCGGCTCTGCGGCGCGAGGGGCCATGCTGCGGACGGGGAACTGCTATGTCGAGCTGTTCGAGTTCCAGGCGCCGCCGGGTCGCACCGAGCCGCTTTCCCCGCAGGACAGGGGCTATACGCATTTCTGCATCGACGTGACGCACGATATAGAGGGCGAATACGCTCGCCTGAAAGCGCTGGGCATGACGTTCGGCGCGCCCGCCCCGATCGATATGGGACATGTCAAATCGGTCTATGGCCGCGACCCCGAGGGCAATGTGATCGAACTGCAGCAGACCGCCGCCCATTGCGACTTCCGCCTCGACCGTCTGCCTGACCGCATGGGCGAAGCGGAAATTGGCGCCGTCAGCGGCGCGGTAGAGGCGACCGGCCATGCGCGGGGGGACGACACCGGCGTCCTCATGCCGGCGCACGAGGCGGCGCTGCGTCTTGGCGGCGCGGCGTTCCTCACGCGGGCCTTTCACGCCTTCGGTTCGATCTCTCCTGCCAACAGCGTCACCCGGATCATCCGGCTGGAGCCTTGTCCGGGTGGCAGCACCGGGCACAAGTTGTTCCTGTCAGTGGCCTATGCGCTGGAGGAGCCGGGGTTGCAGCGCGATCTCTTCGTGAAGTTCTCGCGCGATTTCACCGACAGCCGCCGCGATCATGCGCGCCACGAGATGGAAAGCGAGGCGCGCTTCGCATCCGTCTCGCGCGCGCCGGGTTTTCCCATTCATGTGCCGAGGGCCTATTTTGGTGACTTCGACCATGCCAGCGGCACCGGCCTGCTCATCACCGCGCGCGTGGCTTTCGGCCGGGACGACATCGAGCCGCAGCGCGAGAAATGCCGGGATCACGAGATCGACGATCCGCTGCCCTATTATCGCGCCTTGATCGCCGCGCTCGCGCGCCTCGCCGCTGCGCACAAGGCCGGGCGGTTGACCGCGGATATGGAGCAGCGCTTCCCCTTCGATCCCGCTGGCGCCGGCGTCGAGCGCGTGACCGGCGACGCGGCAGCGCTGCGCAGGACAGTGGAGGGATGCCGCCAGTTCGCGGCGGACCTGCCGCAGCTTCTGCCGCCGGCGCTACGGGCGCCCGAATTCTACGACCGCGTCCTGCGCGATGTCCTGCGCATCGGGGAAAACCGTGACAGGCTCGCGGCCTATCTGCTCGGCAATCGGGACTTGATCGCGCTCTGCCACTGGAATGCCCATATCGACAATGCCTGGTTCTGGCGCGACGATCGGCAGGTTCTTCATTGCGGGCTGCTGGATTGGGGCGGGGTCGCGCAGATTACCTTCGGATCCGCGCTCTGGGGCTGTCTGAGCGCGGCGCATACGGGGATGTTGGAGAACGATCTCGACGCGCTGCTCATGCTGTTCCTGCAGGAATACCGCGCGCAGGGCGGCGCTGGGATCGACGCCGAGGAACTGAAGCGCCACTTCTTCGTCCACGTCGGGGTCATGGGCGCAGCGCGGGTGCTGGCGCTCCACAAGGTGCTGCTGCGGCGGCTGCCCGGCGGGGCGGCGATCCTGGGCCCGCACGACCCCCTGGTGGCGGAAGAGGAGGGCCTCCGCACCGTCCTGCACATCTATACCGTGTTGCTGACGCTCTGGTCGAAGGCGGATCTGGGGGCTGCGCTCGATCACGTATTGGGGGCGGAGGGCGGCCCGGTCAGTCCCGGAAGAATTCGGTCAGCATCGGTGTAAGCAGCGGCCAGCGTTCGAAGCGGCCGCGGCGCTTCGCGGTGTCGATCGGGAAGGTGGAGACGTCGTTCCACTCCTGATCGCTCCACGGTGGCTCCACCAGCGAAGAGCAAGGCAGCAGCTCGTGCACCCATTCGGAGGTGCGCCGCGTGTGGGCCATGTCGCTTTTTCCTGAGCGGAAGGTCATGACCGGCATCGTCAGCGCCGCGAAGTCCGCAGGCGTCATGCCCGGTATCGGCGTCTCGTCGCTATAGGCGAATGCCTTGCCCCAGCGCTGCATGGTATCGATATAGGCTTCCGCATCCTGCGCCAGGAGGATGTCGCGGATCCGGGGATTGCGCGCGGTCTGGTCGGCCCAGCTCGGCAGCGCCGCCACCGCTTCCATCCCGCCTTTCGAGGCGGCGGCGATCTGGTCTCCGCAATAGAACCAGGCGAGCCCGGCCAGCCCCACCGGTCCGCCGCTGAGCCACCAGATCGCGATCTTGCGGACGTTCTGCGGCATGCGCGCCGCCGCCATCAGCGTTATCCGCGAACCCGCAGATCCACCCGCCATGCGGATGTCCTTGAGCCCCAGCGCCTCGACCAGCCCGACCAGCGCCTGCGCGTTCATCACGGATTCGGAAGGCGCGGTGAAGGCGATGTCGGATGCGCCGCAACCGGGACGGTCCCAGAGCAGCACCCGGTAGCCGGCCTGCGCCAGTTCCGCCCCCAGTTCCGGAACGCCGGCCGTGTCGCGTGCGTAGCGCCCGCCCGGCGTGATGACCAAGGAAGGCGCGCCTTCCTCGCCGAGCAGCTCGTAGTCCAGCATGAGCCCGTTCACGTCGATCCTGGCCATCGATGCTCTCCCGCTTCTTCGCTGTTTCGCCGTCAGGCCATGGCGTCGGCGGAATTCTGTTCCACCGGCGTCGTTTCCCAGCGGCCGAGGCGATAATCGCCGGCGATGGTGGTGCGATACATCAGGCGCTCCTCGTCCGGGTCGTTGCCCGAAACGCAGTGCAGCATCCGCGTGTTGTCCCAGATCACCATGTCGCCCTCGCGCCACTTGTGATGGTAGCTGCAGGCGCCGCCCAGGCGGTTGATTTCCTGGCAGACCGCTTCCAGCAGGGCATCGCCCTCGGGCGTCTCGTTGCCGACAAGGCCCTCGGCCATATAGGCCGAGACATGGAGCACTTTCTCGCCGCTGGCGCGCGTCCAGACCGAAGGGTGGATCGCCCGCGACATCCTGGCCACCTGCTCGTCGAAGGATGCGGGGATCGGCTTGGGTTCGACCATGCGATATCGGGCCGGCTTGCCGAACTTGAGCCGGTCGTACTGGGTGGAGAGCTTGTAGACCACTTCCGTGCCCTCGATCCGCGCGCGCAAGTCCTCGGGAAACATGCGGTATAGCGCCACGCCGTCGAGGAAGCCGGTGATGCCCCCTTCTTCCACCCGCTCGACGGAACGCAGCACGCCCGCGCGGTTCAGCTCGTCGTTATAGCAATGGTCGAAGTGCCACGGCAGCCAGTGCGAGAGCTGCTTGCCGTCGACTTCGACAATGCCCTGCCCGCGGCGGCTGCGAATTTCGATCACGCCGGGAAGCCGGCTGGAATCGACGCGGCTGACCGCCTTGACCGGATGCTCCTTGAGCGGGCCGAAGCAGCTGCTGATCGCCAGTTGCATCTCGTCGCTCTGTTCCACGTCCTCGAACACGATCATGCCATGCTCGACGAACAGGGCGTCTATCTGCTGGCGGGTATCGGCATCCTCCAGCATGGCGAGCGTGAGGGCGCCGATCCGGATGCCGAAAGGAATACCCTCGCCAAGGGGGCCGACGGTGAATGCGTGAGGCCTGGTCATGCAACACTCTCCTTGCAACGCTCACTTTATTGTATTACTTAGTGATACGATGTATTGAATAGTGACATGATAGGAGATTCCCCCCATGGCCGTCAAGCGGGGCCAGAGTGGTGGCCGCATGCTGCAGGTGTTCGAAGCGGTGGCCGCCGCGCAGCCGATCGGCGTCAGTGCGCTGGCGCGCCTGCTGGCGGCGGACAAAAGCGCGGTCCAGCGTGACCTCATGACGCTGGCCGATGCGGGCTGGATCCGCTCCGCAGGCGATGCGAAGTGGGAATTGACGCTGCGCATACTCACCCTGGCGCGCACGCCGCACTCCAGCAACGACTTGCGCCAGCGCGCCCGCCCGGTGCTCGAAACGCTGCGGTCGGCAACCGGGGAGACGGCCTATCTCACCGTGCCCGACGGCGGCCATTTCGTGGTGATCGATGCTCTGGAAAGCCCGCAAGTGCTGCGCATGGCACCCCCGGTCGGCATGGTCGTGCCTTCGCACGGGAGCGCCACGGCGCGCGCGGTGCTGCCCTATCTGAGCGCGCCGGAACAGCGCGACTTGCTCTCCGCGCCGCCGGACGCGGATCTGCAGGCACAGTTCGCGGCAACGCGTGCGCGGGGCTATGCCGTGAATGACGGGGACATCGTCGCCGGGGCGGTCGCCATCGCCTCGGCCGTGCTCGGGCCGGACGAGCGACCGCTCGGCACTCTGGTGCTGACCGGCCCTTCGGAGCGCCTTGGCCCTGAACGTCGCGCGCTGCTCGGCGGCCAACTGGCTGGCGCCGCGCGTTTGCTCTCCGCCGCTTAGGATTCCGATCCGCGCCTATACCCGATCACGCAGCTTCACGTTGCCGAACATCATGCTCCGGGCTGGTCCCTGCAGCACATCGATCGGGAAGACCGGCGGCACCGCGCTGGCCGCGTCGAGCCTCGCGAGTTGCTCGGGCGCGATTTCCAATGCCAGTGCACCGAGATTGTCCTCAAGCTGCCCCGGGGTGCGCACCCCGACCACAGGCGAGGCGACGGCCGGATGAGTCAGGGTCCAGGCCAGGGCGAGTTGCGCCGGGGTGCAGCCGATTTCGCCGGCAATCTCGACGACCCGGTCGGCAATATCGAGATTTCGTGCCGTCAGCTTTCCCGTGGCGGCATTGATCGCCTTGCGCGAGCCGAGTTCGTCCATGTCGCCGCCGCCAAGATCGGCGCGCGTGTATTTTCCGGTGAGAAGGCCCTGGCCCAGCGGCGCCCAGGGCGAAACGCCCAGGCCCATCTCCCGGGCCATCGGGATCAGCTCGCGTTCGACGGTGCGTTCGATCAGGCTGTAGGGGATCTGCAGCGCGCAGAACGGCGTCCAGCCGCGCAACTCGGCAATGGCCTGCATGCGCGAGGCCTGCCAGGCCGGCGTGTCGGACAGGCCGATGTAGAGCACTTTGCCCTGGCGGACGAGATCGTCGAAGCTGCGCAGGATCTCGTCCACGGGCGTGTTGAAGTCCCACATGTGGAGATAGAGCAAGTCGATATAGTCGGTACCCAGCCGCCTGAGACTGTCCTCTACCGAGCGGATCATGTTCTTGCGGTGATTGCCGCTGGCATTGGGGTCGCCGGGCCTCGTCGTCAGCGAGTACTTGGTGGAGACCACCAGGCGATCGCGCCGGCCCTTCAGCAGTTCACCCAGCAGGACTTCGGACTGGCCCATCTGGCCATAGAAGTCTGCGGTGTCGATGAAGTTGCCGCCGCGATCGATATAGAGATCGACCATCCGGCGCGCCTCCTCGTCACTGCTGCCCCACGCGCCCGCGCCCACGCGAAAGGTCATCGTGCCCAAGGCCAGCGGCGAGACCCGCAGGCCGGAGCGCCCCAGCAGGCGGTAATCGTCGAGTTGCATCGCCAGCGATCATCCTCTTTTCGATCCAACTCCGGTTTCGGCCGAAGTTTGTCTCGTGGCTTCCAATGTCGAAACAACAGCGCCGCGCCAGGCCGTTTCAGGAGGGGATGGTTCCCCGGTCAAGCGCCGATCCCGCATGCCACCAGCTTTGCCGTTCCAGTTTTGGTACGTTGCCGCTGCAGTCAATTTTTGACTTGCGGGCGGGTTGCCGTCTAGACGCAGCCGAACTCCGGAACAGCCGACAAGGCGCGCCGAATCCGATTCGGCATTCTCACCGACCGGGCGTCACGACTGCCGATGATTCGCAGGTCGAATTTCCCCAATTGTGGGTAGCCGAGCGCAGCCTCGAAAAATTTTTTTCCGGCCGCTGCAAGGCATCCGGGCAGGTCCAACGCAGGTCCCGCCATTAGCTGCGCGCGCGTAGCATGAAGGACCTGCCAAACGATTAATCCGTCGACATAAAAGCGCTACGTAAACTTCCTTATTGCAAGGGAGTGCGGACATGTGGATAGGCCCGCCGCGTTACATGCTTGCGCGCCCATTTACCTTTGAAAGGCGCGCAATGCCTGTAAGTCATTGATTTACGGCGGATTAGCAATTTGGGGTGCGATCCGTCCGGCAATGACGAAATGGGGTTAGATTTTTGGTGGGGCACATGACGGAATCCAAGCAGAAGAATCGCAAGAGCGCTGGCACCGCGGCGCCGGCAACGAGTGGGCCGCAGGTCAATGGCAGCCTTCCGCTCTATCGGGACCCGCGCCCGGTCAACAGCGCGACGCACGCCGATGCGGCTGTGATCGTCGCGCCGACCGACTTCGGTTTCGCAGCCGGCGCGCCGATGGTCCAACTGACGGTCGACGAGTTCGAGCGGGCCGGACTCGACTATCCGATCCTGTTCTTCGGCGAAGATCGTCAGCCCTACGCCGTCACCGGCCTGGAAGCCGAGCACAACCTGTTCGTATCCGAGGGCCGCTATCAGAATGGCGCTTACATCCCGGCCTATCTGCGCCGCTACCCCTTCGTTTTCGCGCGCGACGAAGGCAGTGATCGCCTGATCCTCTGCCTCGACCACGCTTCGGGCCGGGTCGGCGACAAGGATGCTGAAGATGCGGTCCGTCTGTTCGAAGGCGCCGAGCCGACCGAACTGACGCTGCAGGCGCTGCGTTTTTGCGAGAGCTACGAGGCCGCACAGGCCCGTACCGGCGTGCTGATCGCGCTGCTGGACGAGCTTGACCTGTTCGAGATCAAGCGCGTTCACTACACGGCACCGGAAGCTGCCGAGCCCAGCCTGCTGGTGGAATTCCGGACCATCGACCGGACCCGCTTCGAAGCGCTTTCGGCCGAGCAGTTCCTGCGCCTTCGCGACGCCGGTGCGCTGCCCGCCATCCACGCGCAGATCGCCTCGCAGGCGAAGTGGGACGCTCTGGCCGCCGTTACCCGCGCGACCTGATCCCTGCCGGATCGAAGGCCGTCCAACCTGCGCCGTCCATGCGGCGCGGGAAGGGCGGACTCGGCGCATCGGGGCGCCGAAACCAATCGGAAATAATTTCCTAACACGCTGATAAGCAGGAAATTATTTCGTCATTTTCTATGTGTTGTTCCGGATTCCTGCTGCGCCAGAGCTGGCGTACAGCACGGGAATCCCGCTCCCGAGGGGCGGGGCCGGGGCGACTTGCCGAATAGGCACCCTGGGGGCTTACCGTGAACACTTCTGAACCTTTCGCTGGCCGTTCCACCGCGAGCAAGGGTGAAGCGCGCCGCGCGCGCACCTGGCGCGCAAGCGCCTCGGTCGCCACTCTTGCAGCGATGATGGTGATGAGCGGCGTGATGCCGGTCCAGGCCTGGGCCCAGGCGTCTCCGGCGCCCAGCCCGACCCCCACACCTACCCCCACCCCGATCGTCACGCCTCCGGTAGGCGCGCAGATCAAGAACCCCGTCACCGGGGCCTTCGAAACGGTGACCGAACAGCTGTCACCCGCGCAAGTGAAGACGGATGCCGACAACGTCATCCTGCTGGCAAGCGAAGTCGGCCAGACGTTCGAAGTTTCCGGCACGACTTACACCGTTACCGAAGTCCAGACGGATACCAACGGCGTCGTGACTTCGGTCAAGCTGTCCAATTCGGTCAACGACAAGATCAGCGAAAACGCGGTCGTCACCTCGATCGCCCCGGCGGCGAATGCGACCGGCGCCGACCCGATTTCGCTGCCGAGCAATCCCGGCGACAGCACCTACCGCAACGTCCAGCGCGGCCGCGGCGGCGGCAACGGACATATAGGCCTGCTGTTCATATCGGCAGGCGACGGCGGTTCGGGTGCCAATGGCCCGGCGATCACCGATAACATTTCGGGCACCATCTCGTCCCAGTCCAGCGGCCTGGCTGCGGTCATCGTTCAGAGCATCGGCGGCAACGGCGGCAACGGCGGCGACGGCTATCTCGGATCGGACGGCGGCACCGGTGGCACGGCTGGCGTGGGCGGCAATGTCAGCCTGGTCAGCACTGCCAATGTGGTGACCACGGGCACCAGCGCTTACGGCATCCTGGTCAGCAGCTCGGCCGGCAAGGGCGGTGCGGGCGGCGACGGGTTCCTTTCCGGCGGTGGCTCGGGTGGCGGTTCGCCGGGCGTGGGCGGCAATGCGAGTGCCACCAACAACGGCACCGTAGCCACCAGCGGCGCGGGCTCCATCGGCATCCTCGCCCAGAGCCTGGGCGGCACGGCGGGTAGCGGCGGCGACAGCTACGGCCTCGTCGCGTCCAGTGGCGGGGGCAGCTTCGGCGGCAAGGGCGGCGACGTCGTCGTCAATCAGAACGGCGTGGTCCAGACCTCTGGCGAAGGCGCGCACGGCGTTCTCGCGCAGTCGGTGGGCGGATCCGGCGGCAGCGGCGGTACCAGCGGCGGCGTCTTCGCCGATTCCAGCTCGGGCGGTGCAGGCGGCCCCGGCGGCAATGCCACGATCACCGCAGGCGCCAATTCCTCCACGAAGACGACCGGCGACTATGCCCATGGCTTCTTCGCACAGTCGGTCGGCGGCGGTGGCGGCAACGGTGGCACGACCATCGGCGCAGTCGCGCTGGGCAGCGCCGGCAGCCAGGGCAGCGATGCCGGCACGGTCAACATCGCCATTGCCGAAGGCGCCTTCGTATCCACCGCGGGCCTCGGCTCCTACGGTGTCATGGCCCAGTCGATCGGCGGCGGCGGCGGCAGTGCGGGCGTCACCGGCGGTCTCGCGGCGCTGGGCGGTACCGGCGCGGGCGGCGGCAACGGCAGCACCGTCACGGTGTCTTCGGGCGCCACGATGGTGACGACGGGAGAATCTGGCAAGGGCATCTTCGCGCAGTCCATCGGCGGCGGCGGCGGCTCGGCTTCGGGCACCGGAGGCCTGGTGTCTCTGGGTGGGTCCGGCGCGGGCGGCGGCAATGGCGGGCTGGTTCAGATCACGCAGACCTCGGGCGGTTCGATCACCACGTCCGGGGCCTGGGCGGATGCGATTTTCGCGCAGTCGGTCGGCGGTGGCGGCGGTTCGGGCTCCGGCTCGGTCGGTCTCGTGGGGCTGGGCGGCAAGGGGGCGAGCGGCGGCCTTGGCGGCACCGTCATTGTCGACAACCAGGGCGCGTTGAAGACCACGGGCGACTACGCCCGCGGGATCTTCGCGCAATCGGTGGGCGGCGGCGGCGGCGCGGGCGGCAATTCGACCGGGCTCGTCGGCATCGGCGGTAGCGGCGCAGGCACCAGCCCCGGCGGCAATGTCTCGGTGACCAATGGCGGCTCGATCTCGACTGCCGGGGTACGCTCGATCGGTATCCAGGCCCAGTCGGTCGGCGGTG